>ENA-OUQW01000247-OUQW01000247.1-human-gut-metagenome-genome-assembly--contig:-NODE-247-length-69827-cov-15.432881_pt1 | contig 69827 bp, 56 predicted proteins | sample MGYA00248464_ERZ548849 | MGnify/ENA primary metagenome ERZ548849 (study PRJEB26491, sample SAMN04978193) | human gut metagenome | host: Homo sapiens | study: EMG produced TPA metagenomics assembly of... | reverse complement strand
AACACTTTGTGTATGAATTAGTTGGCTAATTTTATTCTATTTACTGAATATCCCTGATTATGAATAAATTTATGCTTGTGTTTGAAAACAGAATCCAGATATAAGAACAAACTTACTGCTGAATCTTGTTTCCATTTACACAAAATATTTTATAGTGCTTTTTGTCCAGTAACTGTAACGGTCATTTAGGACTATTCATTTTATATATCCTAATTTCTTTGCTGCTTCGTATAATTGGTTACACCTTTGATCTCCATTTAGTGTACTATTCCATACAATGAAATCATGACCTTTTATTATAGATTTAGCAAGTCCAGAACATTCTAATATATCTTCAATCATTTTTGATTGTTTTTCATCAATAGATTTTTCTGAATAAAATCCCCAATACGGCTGATTGTTGTTTGACTTTCCATTACCTTCACATCCGCTCCAACATCCACACCAAACACCTTCTATATTAATTCCAAATGATTTGCTTTCTTCGAAAGATAGGTTCCATCCCATTGCTTTAAGATTATCTCTCCATTCATTAACCATATTTTGGGAGATTTCCTGTTTCAATGACTCTAACCCCCTTTTCATATCATCAATCTGATTAATCTTTTCATTGATGATTTTCCAGTTTGTCTCGTCATTCTTATTGTCTTTGACCAATTTAGATCTTAAAAACTCTTTCATTTCCATAATATACTCGTCATTTTGTTTTTGATTATACTTTATTTTAATATAGTCGGAAAATTGTAACAATGCAGAATGTAGCAAGACTTCTTTCTTATCTATATATTCTGAACATTCTATAAGCCAATCTGAAAAGCTATTATCAAGAACGACAGTTCTTTCTTTATATAGATTCTTATAATTTATACAACTTTTTCCTGGTTTATGACAATTCTTCTCTTCAAACTCTGTGTTCAAACTATTATCACATTGGCAACAATAGTCATCATACCATGCACATTCTCTTTGGCTATTGGGTAATACCCAATCATGTGGTAGTTTCCAAACAGAACATCTTATATTATCTAAATAGTCATCAGTATAATAACTTGGTATAATAACAATGAATATCTGTTCTGTCTTGTACCCTTCATTCTCGATTCGCTTGATGTAACGTGATAACTGGTTTCTTTGATATACCGCTCCTAACAATTTATTTTCGATAATAATAGTATAATCTTTGTCTTCTATAAGAATATCAATTCTATGCTTCTTTTCTGCTGTTATCACTGGTCTTTTTACCTCGAAATCAAAGCCTACTTTACTTAAATAATCATTTATAAACTTTGATAGAACTACATTCTTTTTGCTTTTAAGAATGCTTGCGAAAATGATACTTGTGTCAGGCTCATCAACATTAAGTTCGTTGAGAATATTTATTTCAGTGACGCCATCATCTTTTATCTTTGATTTTATATCTGCTATATTGTCACTGTATTCGATATTTTTTTCTAACTCCTGATAATGTTCCAAAGTTAGATTATAGATACTCAGCATTTTATCATTGCAAATCTCCATAATTCAAGATACGCGTTGAAAATGATTAAAAATGTTTGGATTGTTTATCGCTTAAATGAACAACCGGGTAAACTTGAAAGCAATTTTACTTATCTATCTCATAGTGAACAGACTTAACTATGTTCACCTCACAGATTACTTACCGATGCAGAAATGCGCAAAAATATTTCCGAGAATTTCGTCGTTGGTTATTTCACCTACGATTTCTCCTAAGTGTTGGAGGCAGTCGCGGAGGTCTTCGCCGATGAGGTCGCCTGACAGGTTGTTTTGGAGGCCGGTCTTGACGTTTCTGATGGCTGTGAGGGCTTTTTGGAGTGCTTCGTAGTGGCGGATGTTGGTTACTATGATGTCGTTGTCTGATGTTTGGATACTCTTTGCTGCATCTATGAGCATGTTTTCTAGTGCACTGATGTTGTCACCGTTTTTGGCGCTTATCTGGATCGTTTCATCTTCGTTGATGCCTGAGTCTTTGTAGATTTCGTTGTAGACGGCGTACATTTGGTCTGTATCTACTTTGTCGCATTTGTTTATGACGATGATAAGCGACTTATCATCGCACATCGGCAACAATTTTTTCTTCAGCTCATTCAGATGTGATATATATGAGTTGTCTGTCGTGTTGTTGTCTGATGCAGAATTTGCAATTTCCTCTGCATCAACGAGAAATAAGATGATTTGAGCTTCTTTGATTTTGCTGAATGTTTTTTCAATTCCAATGTTTTCTACAACATCGTCAGTTTCTCTTATTCCTGCTGTATCTATGAATCTGAAGGCAGTGCCGTTGATATTTATGCAGTCCTCGATGGCATCTCTTGTTGTGCCGTGAATGTCGCTTACAATGGCTTTGTCTTCATGAAGCAGTTGGTTGAGCAGTGTACTTTTTCCTACGTTTGTTTCGCCGATTATAGCAACAGGTATACCGTTCTTTATGGCGTTGCCAAGTTTGAATGAATCGGTGAGGTGGGAGATTACAGATTCTATTTCGTCTGAGAGTGACATGAGCTGCTGTCTGTCTGCAAATTCAACATCTTCTTCGCTGAAGTCCAATTCAAGTTCCAGCAACGATGTCATTTGCAACAGTTGATCGCGTAGTTCGCGTAACTTCTTACTGAATCCGCCTCTCATCTGATTCATTGCAAGACGGTGAGAAGCTGCATTAGATGATGCAATGAGGTCTGCCACTGCTTCAGCCTGGCTTAAGTCCATTTTACCGTTGAGGAATGCCCTCTGCGTAAATTCGCCTGGTTTTGCTGCGCTGCACCCCTGCATTATCAGTTGTTCCATAACCTGCTGCAGAATGTAGCTCGAGCCGTGGCACATAATTTCTGTACCATCTTCGCCAGTGTAAGAGTGGGGGGCCTTGTATACTGCTACAAGAACTTCATCTATTATTTCGCCGTTTCCAACGATGTTTCCAAAGTTCAGTGTATACGGTTTTACATCAGTCAGCTTGTGTCCATGAGCTGATTCAAAAATGCTGTCAGTATATTTAATGGCATCTTCTCCAGACACTCTTATTATTCCTATTGCACCTCCTTGTGCTGTAGCTATTGCGCAGATTGTGGACATTGTCTTTATTTTTTTATGTTTGAATATATCTGAATCTTATTTTGAGCAATTCAGATTCTTTCCAGTACTATTCTTATCAGGTCGTCTATCGAGTTCTTGTAATTGGCATCAGCTTCCTTTGCCACTCTGTTTGCTATGACCATGCACACCGTCATGGCCTTATGTCCTAGCAGAGCGCTCAATCCTGCTATGGCGGAGCTTTCCATTTCGTAGTTTGTTATGCGCATGCCGTTGTATTCGAAGCTCATTACTTTCTTGTTCTGTTCCGGATCTGCCAGTGGTATTCGCAGTTCTCTTCCTTGCGGTCCGAAGAATCCTCCGCAAGCTATTGTCACACCCTTAACCATGTTCCTGTTGCTGTCAAAGATACGTTCCATCAGTTCTTTGCTGTTATCTATGACGTACGGTGCACATAGTTTGGCATTCCAGTTCATGTGCTTTTTGAAGGCATTTTCAAAATCAATATCGCACACCTCATCTCTGCCGGCGTAGAAGTTGAGCAGTCCGTCAAAACCGATAGACTTTTCGCTGCATATAAATGTTCCGACAGGAGTAAACTCCTGCAGTCCACCACATGTTCCAATTCTTACTATTTCCAGGCTCTTTAGATTTTCCTTTACTGTTCTGGTTTTGAAGTCAATATTTTTCAAGGCATCAAGCTCGTTCATCACAATGTCGATATTATCGCATCCTATGCCTGTAGAAACAACGCTAATCCTTTTGCCTTCAAAAATTCCTGTCACCGTATGAAATTCTCTGCTTTGCACTTCGCATTCTTTTTTGTCGAAGTGTTGGGCAATAGTATTCACTCTTCCTGGGTCGCCGCACAGTATCACTTTATCAGCCAGTTCTTCGGGCTTCAGATGCAGATGAAAAATGCTTCCGTCATCATTGATGATGAGTTCCGACGGTGGAAAATAATTTGCCATAGACTTATAGATTAGGTTTTAAACATAGCTCTGCATCATTGCAACAATATGCAGAGCGTAAAATTCAGAACACGCTTGTATTTCAAAGTGCCTGTATCTCAATGTTTCTAGTACTTACTTCAGCTTTCTGTACCTCTTTGACCATTTCATCGAATCTGTTTTCCATGTCCAGTATCTGCTGTTTCATGGCATTTCTGGTCTGCTTGTTTGACTTGCTGTATTTTTCTCTGAGCTCGTCAAGCTGTTGTTTCAGTGTTTCCAGATTCTTTTTCATCAGTACCCATTCTCTGCATTTTGTCTGTGCTTCTGCAGACTTGAATTGTTCATATCTTGTGTATGTATGCAGATCGTTTATGACCAGATAGAATTCAGCTTGCAATTTGTTTTTACCGCTCATGCTGTTTTCGTATTTCAGTTGAGCCAGTTTCTGCTTAGCTTTTATTCTGTCATTTTTATTATCTTCTGTCCATGTTGACTTGATGGGTACAAGCGAAGCCGCATGTTTGATCAGATCGTGGCTTTCATTCTCGTAGTCGTAAGGTGTTCTGACAGAGTTTGGAATGAATGTGTATATGCACACTTTTCCTTCCGGCTGATATCTGTCAGATGCAAACCATCCCAGATTGTTGTTCTCGTCAATCACCAGCATGTAGTCGTTGGCATACGAATTGTACGGGAATCCCATATTTTCTGGAGTGTAGAATCTGTCTCCCTCTGAGTCGTATCTAGTCACGTAAAGATCATAGTTGCCTAGTCCTTCTTCATTTCTGGCTGCGAAGTAGAATGTAATTCCGTCAGGCATCATGAACGGATAGTTCATATCGCAGTCCATGTCCAACCCTTTGAGCAATTTGGGTGAAGAAAATTTGTCGCCGTCTTTATATGCCGAAGCCAGCTTTATAAAATTTGTGCTGTCCGTTTTCTCCTTGACAGTCATGTACTTCTTGTTGCCCAGTTCTGTTTCGAATTCTGTAGTTTCACCGTTGTCAGTTACTTTGATGCTGCCTACTTCGTCGCTGAACTCGTATGCTGCCAGAAATCTGTTCTTGTCAACAACCATGCTGTCTACTATTACAGCTCTATCTGTACCTTTGAGAAACAGCAATCCTTTTTCAGCTTCGCTCAGTTCCTTTTCCGGTTCTTCAACCGGTTTTCTTCTTCTTTTTTCAGTTGTAATTTTTTTGCTCAGCTGTGCAACCGCTTCTTCAAAACCCAATGTATCCCTCATTTGTGCGGTTGAACCTGTTGTCGGCAAAAGTTTTGGAAAGCCGGTATCAACCTTCTTTTTCTGCATCATGTTTTCCGCCGGTTTTGCCTTTTCTGCAGTTCCGGTGTTTGTGTTTGCTGTTTTGACCTGTGCTTCCGCACATACAGCTGTTGCCATTGCTATAGCGATAAATAATTTTTTCATGTTGCAATAGTTGTATCTAAATTGTAAGGATTATTCAAATCAGGTTTCAGTGCAATCAGCCCTGTTCTAATACGATATGGATGATTGCGTATGCTTTGTTGTGCCGCATCTGTGCACGTTGAGCATTCAAAAATACGAAATAATCGGAATAAACAGTAATTCAGCAGACTTCAAATGCTGTTAAATCATTTATTAGGCCCTTGCGTAAACAGTTTTATGCTGAATTTTACAGTCGATTGCACATCCGTCTCACTCCGGTAGTCTTTCCTTCTGAATGTTCGACATTGATTTCCACAGGTTGTATCTGGCTTCTGGATTCAGCTCTTCCAGTTTGTGGAATACCTCTTCCATTGCTTTTCTTTTGGTGATGTTTTCGTAGGGGCAAAGTTTTTTCTGTTTCCTGAAACCGCTTTTTTCGGCAAACTCTCTTATAATTTCTTCTTTTGCCAGACACAGCGGTCGTATTATGGTCAGGTTGTAGTGCTCCATTTCCATTGATGGAGGCATAGTAGCCATTGCTCCTTCGAAAGTCATATTCATAAGCAGTGTCGTGATAATGTCGTCTTGATGATGGCCAAGAGCAATTTTGTTGAATCCGTTTTTCTCTGCAAAGTTGAATATGGCCTTTCTTCTGTTCCATGAACACAGAAAACATTTTGTTTTTCTCGTGTCTGTTGTCTCGTCGAATGAAGTATGTATGACGTTCAGTTTGCATCCGGATTTCTCTGCAAACTCAGTCAGATATTCAATGTCGCTGCTGTATGGTATGTTGTCCATAACCACGTGTACGGCTTCTATTTCGATTTTCGGTTTGAAAATTCTGCTTCTGTTTGCCATAAGCGTGAGCAGAGCCATCGAATCTTTGCCTCCGGATAGACCTATCAGTATTTTGTCATTGTCTTTCAGCAGGTCATATCTGGTGCAACCCTCGTTGAATTGTTTTGTAAGTTTGTGTGTGATTATATCCAGTTCTGTGCGCATACCCATCTTGTGGCTTTATTCTGATATCTATTTTTACGTAAAGTATAATTTGTTTAAGCCCGGAACAGATGATTGCAAATGAATCTGTCCCGGGCTTATTTTATATCAGCTTTATGACTTGTTTACAGTCTTTCTGCTGTTCATTTCTGCTGTGCTGTCAGCATTTCGTGCATATTCTTGGCAGCTTTTCGTCCGTCACCCATTGCCAGAATAACGGTTGCTCCACCTCTCACGATGTCACCGCCTGCAAATATGGTGCTTATGCTTGACTGCATCTTCTCGTTGACGGCAATAGTGTTCTTTCTTCCCAATTCAAGTCCCTTGATTGATTTAGGAACGAGTGGGTTAGGAGATACTCCGACAGCTACGATTGCCATGTCTATGTCGATTGTTTCTATAGCTCCTTCGATAGGTACAGGCGAGCGTCTTCCGCTTTCGTCCGGTTCTCCAAGTTCCATCTTCTGCAGACGCACCTGTTTTACTGCGCCCTTTTCATCGGCGATATATTCAATAGGGTTGTGCAGTGTGAGGAACTCTATGCCTTCTTCCTTAGCATGTTTCACTTCTTCCAGACGTGCAGGCATTTCTGCTTCAGAGCGTCTGTAGGCAATGAATACCTTTTCTGCTCCGAGTCTCTTGGCTGTACGGCAAGAGTCCATAGCTGTGTTTCCTCCTCCAACAACCATTACTTTGGTTGCCTTGTTGATAGGAGTGTCAGATTCCGGATTCGAAGCGTCCATGAGGTTTACTCTGGTGAGGTACTCGTTTGAAGACATGACGTTTATGCTGTTCTCACCAGGTATTCCCATAAAGTTAGGCAGACCGGCACCGGATGCAACGAATATTCCTTTGTATCCCTGCTCTTCGAGTTCTTCTGTGCTGATTGTCTTTCCTACAATGCAGTCTTTTACGAATTTCACGCCTATCTTGTTGAGATTGTTGATTTCAACATCTACAATACGATTAGGAAGGCGGAATTCAGGAATACCATATTTGAGCACACCTCCAATTTCGTGCAAAGCCTCAAAAACAGTCACCTCATATCCAAGTTTGGCCATGTCGCCGGCAAAGCTCAGTCCTGCAGGACCTGAACCAACGACAGCTACCTTCATTCCATTTTTCGGAGCACATTCCGGCAATGCCATTTTTCCGCTTTCGCGTTCGAAATCAGCCACGAATCTTTCCAGATAACCTATTGCAACCGGTTTTTCGCCCATCTTCAGATGTATGCACTTGCTTTCGCACTGCTTTTCCTGAGGACAAACTCGTCCGCATACTGCTGGTAGGGCAGAAGTTGCCTTCAAAACTTTTGCAGCTTCGAGGAACTCGCCTCTTTCTACATTCTTTATGAATGACGGAATATTGATGCTTACCGGACAACCTTCCATACATGATGGATTTGCGCAGTCAAGACATCTTTTTGCTTCAGTCAGAGCCTGCTCCTTTGTAAGTCCTATGTTGACCTCTTCTGTACGTGTCGTAGCGCGGTAAACAGGGTCAAGTTCGCCCATCACGCAACGCTCTATCTGAGTTCTTTCTTTCGGCTTCATGCTCTTCTGGAGCTCTACTCTCCAAGGAGCCTTTCTGTCGGTTAGCTCGCTCAGAGGAGTATCGGTCGACATCGCTTCTGCCATCTTGGCCAATTCTGGATCAGGCTTGAAAGCATTCTCAGTCTTCACGTTGCTGATATGTTCGTCGAAATGCTCCATTTCTTCGAGTTCGGCAGGTTTGAATGCACCCATTCTCTTGAACATTTCGTCAAAGTCAACCTGGTGTCCGTCAAACTCAGGTCCGTCAACGCATACGAAACGTGTCTTTCCGCCTACAGTGATTCGGCATGCTCCGCACATACCCGTACCATCTACCATGATGGTGTTGAGTGAAACATCTGTAGGAATGTTATATTTCTTAGTCAGCAGACAGCAGAACTTCATCATTATGGCCGGACCTATGGCAAAGCATTTGTCCACTTTCTCTCTTTGGATTACTTCCTCGATACCAACTGTCACCACGCCTTTCTTGCCGTAGGTTCCGTCATCTGTCATGATTATGACATCGTCGCTGTGCTTTCTGACCTCGTCTTCCAGTATTATCAGTTCCTTGGTACGTCCGGCAAGTACAGAAACCACCCTGTTTCCTGCAGCCTTCAGAGCCTTTATAATCGGGAGCATTGGTGCTACGCCTACACCTCCTCCGGCACATACCACAGTTCCGAAGTTTTCAATGTGCGTAGCCTGTCCCAGAGGTCCTACCACGTCTGTTATGTAGTCTCCAGCGTTGAGCTTGCACAGTTTGGTCGACGAAAGTCCTACCTCCTGCACTACGAGTGTGATAGTTCCTTTTTCCGGATTGGCGTCTGCAATGGTTAGAGGCATGCGCTCGCCCTTTTCGCCCACGCGTACGATGACGAAGTGTCCCGCCTTGCGCGATTTTGCAATCATCGGAGCTTCTACTTCAAATTTGAAGACCTTTTCCGAAAATTGCTCTTTGCTGATGATTCTGTTCATTGGCTAATCTGTGTTATATGTGGTTTTTTCTTTATTGTCTGCATTCATTTCCGGCCTCAATGGCCTGAATGATTATGTTATTGAGCCGTATACCGTGCAAATATATAGATAAAAATCAAAACAATCTTTAAATGTTTGGTTTATTGCTGCATTTTAATTCAAAAAAGCCTGCTTTTATGATGTTTTGTAAGCGAATTGCTTCTTTTGCCGGTCTACGTGCTTTGCATTATTCATATACAGTTGCGGGAAAGCATTTATCTCAAACACTTTCCCGCTTCTATCTCATGATAAGATATAATATATAAGTTGTGTATATAATATAATATTAAGAATATGTTCTGTTTATTCGAAGTTCTTATCGTTGAGGTATTCGAATCCGCAATATGGAACAAGGACTTTAGGTACTCTTATTCCTTCTGGAGTCTGATTGTTCTCCATGATTGCAGCTACGATTCTAGGCAGTGCGAGTGCAGAACCGTTGAGTGTGTGGCAGAGTTCTGTCTTCTTGTCTGAGCTTCTGCGGTATCTGCATTTCAGTCTGTTTGCCTGATAGCTTTCGAAGTTTGAAGTTGAGCTTACCTCGAGCCATCTCTTCTGTGCTGCTGACCATACTTCGAAGTCGTAGCATATAGCGCTTGTGAATGACATGTCGCCACCGCAGAGACGGAGAATATGGTAAGGCAATTCAAGCTTGATGAGCAGGCCTTCAACGTGGTCGAGCATTTCCTTGAGTGATTCGTAAGAGTGTTCAGGAGTATCGATGCGTACGATTTCCACCTTGTCGAACTCATGGAGTCTGTTGAGACCGCGCACGTCTTTTCCGTAGCTTCCTGCTTCGCGTCTGAAGCATCCTGAATAAGCACATCTCTTTATAGGAAGATCCTTCTCGTCGAGTATCACGTCGCGGAAAATGTTGGTTACAGGAACCTCAGCTGTAGGTATGAGGTAGAGGTCGTCTACTTCGCAGTGGTACATCTGGCCTTCCTTGTCAGGAAGCTGTCCTGTGCCGTAACCGGAATCTTTGTTTACCACGTATGGAGGCTGAACCTCGAGATATCCGCTCTTGCGCGCTTCATCGAGGAAGAAAGCTTCGAGTGCTCTCTGAAGGCGTGCCATTTTGCCGATATAGAACGGGAATCCTGCGCCTGTCACCTTTACTCCAAGGTCGAAATCTATAAGGTTGTACTTTTTAGCAAGCTCCCAGTGAGGAAGAGCATCAGGTCCGAGTTCAGGAATAACTCCGCCTTCCTTTACAACGACGTTGTCTTCTGCTCCTGCACCTTCAGGAACATCATCGTTAGGGATGTTCGGAATTGTACACAAATGGAGTGTGAGTTCCTGTTCAACCTCTTTCAGTTCACTCTGCAGTGCAGTGCTTGTTTCTTTCAGTTTAGCAACTTCAGCCTTTGCCTCTTCAGCTTCAGCCTTTTTGCCTTCTTTCATGAGTGCACCGATCTGCGCAGCGTATTTTTTGCTTTCTGCAAGGCAAGCATCCAGTTTGGTCTGCGTCTCGCGTCTTTTCTTGTCAAGTTCAATTGCTTTTTCAACAGCCTCTTTTGCACCGTTGAAATGCTTCTTTTCCAGACCTTTGATTACTCTTTCGGTCTCTTCGTTTATAACTTTAAGTGTAAGCATATAATTGAGTTTTATATAGGCTTGTTTGTTCTTGTTTGTCGACAATCATGCATTGCCTCAGTGCCGGCATTGTCTCATGTGTCAGCAATTTTGTTGCAAAAGTACAGAAAATCGTTGGAATAAGCGAATAAAATACATAGTTAGAAATGCGCTTTTTTGAGAAATATTTTACTGTCACTGCAGTGTGTGGTTAATTGCGAGGGCTCAAAATATTATTTGTACGCCCTCGAAATCTTTTCTCCGAGCCCTCGCGGTTGAGTCTTCGGTTCTGTATTTATGTTCAACAACATAATATTTATGGTTGCATATAAGGAAAAAAGGTGTTTCCTTTGCGTCAGCACAGTTCAGCACAGTTGTTGCCTTAAACGATATTCTATGGATGTAAATTTCGGACAGCAGACAACCAAAGTCAAGCAGTTGGCTGATATCCTTGAGAGGGATATCCGTTCAGGTGTGTTTGTGGCCGGAGGTGTACTTCCGTCAATAAACAAATTGAGCGGTTTATACTATGTTTCCCGTGATACAGTCTTCAAGGCATTTGCAGAATTGCGCCGGCGCGGTCTGATTGATTCGACCCCAGGCAAAGGCTATTATGTTGTTGACGGCCGCAAAAATGTGCTTTTGCTCTTGGACGAGTATTCTCCATTCAAGAATACGTTATACAACAGTTTCGTGGAGAATTTGCCTGTTGGATATAAAGTTGATCTTTGGTTTCATCAATACAATGAACGGCTTTTCCGCAATATACTTGAAGAGTCAACGGGGCGTTACAGCCACTACGTCATAATGAATTTCGATAATGAAAAATTCTTTCCCGAGTTATATCGAATGAATTCCGAAAAAGTACTCCTTTTGGATTTCGGACGTTTCGACAAGGGAGAATATTCTTATATATGTCAGGATTTTGATGAAAATTTCTACAAGGCCCTGACAGATCTTTCTGACCGTTTTTCTCGATACGATGCCTGCGTGTTTCTGTATCCCAATGGTACAAAGCATCCTGATTGTTCGTGCGGAAGTTTCGAACGTTTCTGCGCATCTATCGGAAAAAAGCCGTTGGTAGTGAAAAACCTTTCAGAAGTAGGAGTCCGTAAAGGGTATGCCTATCTGGCTATACGCCAAACGGATGTCGTTGAGATTGTCAAGAGCGGTAGGGCATCCGGTCTCAGATGCGGTGCGGATTTCGGCCTTGTGGCATACAATGAAACTCCTGCCTATGAAATTATAGATGATGGCATTACAGCCTTGAGTATCGACTGGGAAATGATGGGACGCATGGCCGCCGGTTTTGTGAGCGACGGCATTCCAGTCCATTTGTTTCTGCCGACAAAAGTTCATTTGCGCAATTCGCTCTAGTTGAACATGTTGGCGTCAAGGTTTACTGTTTGAGTATACCCTGAACCTAATATGAAAAAATCATTTTTTCGTCTGTGTATCTTTGTTGACGCATAGATAATTATAAATTTAATATTAATAAGAAAAACGTATTAAGACATGAACACTTATCCAAAAATCGGTATTCGTCCTACGATTGACGGACGTCAGGGCGGTGTACGTGAAAGCCTTGAAGAGAAGACCATGGGTCTGGCCCGTGCTGTTGCCGAACTTATAACTTCAAATTTGCGCAACGGTGACGGTAGTCCCGTTGAGTGTGTCATTGCTGATGGAACAATTGGTCGCGTTGCAGAGAGCGCAGCATGTGCCGAGAAGTTTGAGCGTGAGGGTGTAGGAGCTACAATTACCGTTACTTCGTGCTGGTGCTATGGTGCCGAGACAATGGACATGAATCCTTATTATCCTAAAGCTGTTTGGGGATTCAATGGAACTGAACGTCCTGGTGCCGTGTATCTCGCTGCTGTTCTGGCTGCGCATGCTCAAAAGGGCCTTCCTGCTTTCGGCATATATGGACATGATGTGCAGGATATCGATGATAACAGCATTCCTGAAGATGTTGCAGAAAAGATACTTCGTTTTGCACGTGCAGCCCAGGCCGTTGCTGTAATGCGAGGCAAATCCTATTTGTCAATGGGTAGTGTTTCCATGGGTATTGCAGGGTCAATTGTAAATCCGGATTTCTTCCAGGAATATTTGGGCATGCGTAATGAATCTGTGGACCTCACTGAGATTATCCGCCGAATGCATGAGGGCATTTATGATAAGGAAGAATTTGCCCGTGCAATGGAATGGACTGAAAAGTATTGCAAGAAGAACGAGGGCAACGACTATAATTCTCCGGCAAAAGTAAAGACACGCAAAGAAAAGGATGCTGATTGGGAATTCATCGTCAAAATGACAATGATTATGCGTGACCTCATGAAGGGCAACAGCCGTTTGCTTGACATGGGATTCAAGGAAGAAGCTATGGGACACAATGCCATTGCCGCCGGATTCCAGGGACAAAGACAGTGGACCGATTTCTATCCTAACGGTGACTATTCGGAAGCGCTCCTCAATACATCTTTCGACTGGAACGGAATTCGTGAGCCTATGGTCGTAGCGACAGAAAATGATGCCTGCAATGGTGTTGCCATGCTCTTCGGACATTTGCTTACCAACCGTGCACAGATTTTCTCAGACGTACGTACTTACTGGAGTCCTGAAGCTGTCAAGCGTGTCACCGGTAAGGAACTGACAGGTTTGGCTTCAAACGGAATAATTCATCTGATAAATTCCGGTGCTACAACATTGGACGGTACAGGCCGTCAGAAGGACAGTGAGGGCAATCCGGTCATGAAACCTCATTGGGATATAAAGGAAAGCGAAGTGAATGAGTGCCTTGATGCTACAACATGGTATCCGGCAAACCGTGATTATTTCCGTGGAGGAGGTTTCTCTTCTAATTTCTTGTCAAAGGGCGGTATGCCGGTAACAATGATGAGGCTCAATCTTGTGAAGGGCCTTGGTCCTGTGCTCCAGCTGGCAGAGGGATGGACTGTTGATATCGATCCTGAGATTCACAGCAAGCTTGACGAGCGTACCGACCGTACATGGCCTACAACATGGTTCGTTCCGCGTCTCTGCGATAAACCTGCATTCAGAGATGTTTATTCGGTTATGAACAATTGGGGTGCCAACCACGGTGCAATAAGCTATGGACATATTGGAGCAGACCTTATAACTATGGCTTCGATGCTTCGCATACCGGTGTGCATGCACAACGTGGACGAAAAGAACCTGTTCCGTCCTGCAGCATGGAATGCATTCGGAATGGATAAGGAAGGTGCTGACTACAGAGCATGTGCCGTATATGGTCCGTTATATAAATAACAGTTCTGTCAATAATTGAAACAATATAAATTTCTGCAGTAGGTCTGCAGTGCGTTTTGCCTTTTTAATGCGCACTGCAGACTGCTGAAAAGAGAACATGTAAAAAATGAACATATAAATCTGCTATGGACAACAAAAATAAAACATCGATATTCAGCCGTGACGGCGTAAGCTATGTCGTCCCCTTTGTGCTTATAACTAGCTGTTTTGCCCTGTGGGGATTTGCAAATGACATAACCAACCCCATGGTTAAAGCCTTTTCTAAGATTTTCCGAATGAGTGTAACTGATGGGGCATTGGTGCAGGTGGCCTTTTATGGAGGTTATTTCGCCATGGCTTTTCCAGCCGCGATATTTATACGGCGCTATTCTTATAAAGCCGGTGTACTGTTGGGACTTGGCTTGTATGCAGTCGGCGCATTGATGTTTTTCCCTGCGAAGATGACAGGCGAGTATTATCCTTTTCTTATTGCGTATTTCGTATTGACTTGCGGATTGTCGTTTCTTGAAACGAGCTGCAATCCATATATATTGTCTATGGGAACCGAGGCCACTTCAACCAGACGTCTTAATCTGGCGCAGTCGTTCAATCCTATGGGGTCGTTGGTGGGTATGTATGTAGCAATGAATTTCATACAAAACAGATTGCATCCATTGGATACAGCAGAAAGAAGCTTGCTGTCGGATGAGGAGTTTGCGCGCATACGTGATTACGACTTGTCTGTCCTTATAGGTCCTTATGTTATTATTGGTCTGGTGGTCATTGCAATGCTGGTAATCATCAGTATTGTGAGAATGCCGGAAAGCCAGCCGCATTCCAAGAAGATTGATTTCTTTCCTACAATAAGGCGGATATTCTCTATACCGCATTATAGAGAAGGTGTAATAGCACAGTTCTTTTATGTCGGAGCACAGATCATGTGCTGGACATTCATTATACAATATGGTACACGCCTGTTTATGGCTCAGGGAATGGACGAGATTGATGCAGAGGTTCTTTCTCAGAAATACAATATTGCAGCAATGATAATATTCTGTGTCAGCCGTTTTGTTTGCACATTTATATTGCGATATCTTAATCCTGGACTTCTGCTTGGTATCTTGGCCTTTGCGGCATGCTGTTTTACCGCTGGAGTGATTTTTATGGAAAATATCTGGGGACTTTATTGCCTCGTAGGCGTTTCAGCGTGCATGTCGCTCATGTTCCCTACAATCTACGGAATAGCATTGGAGGGACTGGGTGATGATGCTAAATTTGGAGCGGCAGGTTTGATTATGTCCATTCTCGGAGGTTCTGTTCTTCCACCTGTGCAAGCAAGTATAATTGATCTGCATGAGTGCTTCGGAATGCCTGCAGTAAACGTGTCGTTTGTATTGCCTTTCATCTGTTTTGTTGTAATAATAGTCTACGGTTTCAGATCATGGAAAGGCTGCGGGAGGTAAGCATTCAATAACTGTTGTTGATAGCCGCTTGCGCATTTATCCCCAATAGGTCATTAGAAATATAGATAATTCTGTCTCTAATGACCTATTTGTATTTAACCGTATTGTTGGAGAACGATAATGCCGTCAGAAAATAATCCATACCGTACTCTTGTAAAGTTCCTATAAAGATGTGCATTACATCTTTTTGCCGTTTATAGTAACATTCTTGATTTTTACATTTTCAATTTGATTGCTTATGTCTGTTGTATTTTCTTTCGCATTTATCTTTATATTCTCGAAAGAAAAATCGGACAGTTTGTATTGGTCATCGGCTTTTTCTATATCAAACGGCTTTTTGCAGACGAACTCGATTTCTCGGAATGTTATGTTGCTGGAATATGAAAACGGTATGTCCTTGCGGCCTTTCAAGTCGAAAAATTGTGTCCACGGTTTCGCATACAACATACATCCGGCAGAACCGGATATGTCTTCAATTAAAATGTATTCGTAGTTTTGTGGAGTGTCGGGACGCATTTTCAGCCATAGAAGACGTTGGGCATTGTTGACTTCTGTACGTCTTAATATTATGTTGCGATTGTGTACAGATTCGCTTCCGCAGGTAAGTGCGCTGTGGCAGAAGCCGTATATGCAGTCTTCAATTATAATGTTTTTGTTTGCACCGTTGTTTATGGTGTCTTTGTCGGCCCAAGGACCTTTTCCACCCTTGAGTGCCACGGCATCGTCATTGACTGACATATAGCAGTTTTTCACAAGAACATTTGTACATACATCGATGTCTATGGCATCGCTGCTTGGCGCTTTGACGGGTGCGTATGGAGCATAAATGTTCAGGTTTAATAATTTGACATTTTCGCATTTGTAAAGATGCGTGGTCCAAAAAGGAGAATTTTTAAGAGTTACGCCTGACAGGTTTACATTTTTAGAATTTGCTATATATACCAATCGTGGACGCATTTCTTCAAGATTGGTACAATTGCTGTTTATCTGGCGTCGAAGCCAAAATGATTTCCAGTATCTTGTTCCATTGCCGTTTACAGCACCATCTCCCGAAAGTGTAAAACCGTCGGCATTGATGGCATTGACTAGAGCAGCAAAATACTTTATGTTTTGTCCTTCAAGTCTTGTGTCGATTATTGCGAAGTCGCTGATGTCATCGCTGCCTTTCAAAGTGCCTCCCTTTTCTATATAAAGATGTGTACCATGACGGAAAAACAGTGAACCGCTAAGGAATGTGCCTTGAGGAATGACGATTACTCCACCTCCATCTGATGATGCACGGTCTATGACTGCTTGTATTTTTTCTGTTTGTACGATGGTACTGTCATTTATTACATCGTAATCAGTAATTACGTATTTTTTTCCTAGTTTGGATATTTCTGGACTGCTGGCATCGTAGAACCATGCTGGAATAGGGGTCCCGTCTGGAAATTTTTCTTTCGGATGCTCGTGACAGAATGAAAGTGTCGGAAATAGCATTAATGCTGATGCCAGAATCAATTTTCTTATCATAGTAATAGTGTTTATTTGTTCAATTATTGAAATTTTATGTATGTGTTTTTGTTGGTTGTTGATTTATAGGGATTTGTGTTCAAAGATACTTATAATATTTTACATTGGGGTGTTAGGGGAATAGATAAATGTTTGACATCTGTATATATTTAATGCAAGGCTGATATAGTATTGGCATTTTATGTTGCCGGTAATGTTTTAGAATAAAATACCCTAATATAGGTATTGCAGGTACGAAGCCACGTTGTTATTTTTGCATTGCTGATGGCGGTTTTACACAATCGCTTGAGAGTATTGCGATGATACAGAAAAGATAATATATGAAGCAATCAGTTTTGGTGATTTGCTATAATGTCGTTTTTTTTGTGTATTTTTGCAACCTGATTAAATTACTTTTAATTAAAATCTCGTAAAGAAATGAAATTATCAAATTGCATTGAGAGTTTTGACGGTTTCATCTGGAAACGTGAAATCAACGTTCGTGACTTCATTCAGCACAATTACACTCCTTATGACGGCGATGAGTCGTTCCTTGCCGGTCCTACAGAAAGAACTAAGAAAATCTGGGACAAGCTCAGCGAGATGTTCAAAGTTGAACGTGAGAAGGGTGTGTATGATGCAGAAACAAAACTCCCGCAGTCAATAGACACTTACGGAGCTGGATACATCGATAAGGAGAACGAAGTAATCGTAGGTCTCCAGACTGATGCTCCTCTGAAACGAGGCATTTTCCCGCGTGGCGGTATAAGAATGGTCGAAAGTGCTCTTGAAGCGTATGGCTATAAGCTCGATCCTGCAACTAAAGAAATATACACACGTTATCGCAAAACTCATAATGAGGGTGTATTCTCTGCTTATACAAAGGATATACGCGATGCACGTCATGCACATATTATTACAGGTCTGCCTGATGCATACGGACGTGGAAGAATCATCGGCGACTACAGACGTATTGCTCTTTACGGTGTCGACAACCTTATAGAGGAAAAGAAGAGATTCCTTGACAGACTCGACATACAGGAAATGACAGAGGAATGCATACAGCAGCGCGAAGAGGTAAGCGAGCAGATTAAGGCGCTCAAGGACTTCGTGAAAATGTGTGCAAACTACGGATTTGATGTTACTCGTCCTGCACAGAATGCTCGTGAAGCTGTACAGTTCGTTTACTTCGGCTATCTCGGAGCTGTGAAGGATCAGGATGGAGCCGCTATGTCTCTCGGACGTGTGTCTACATTCCTTGATATATTTATCGAACGTGACATTAAGGAAGGCAAGCTTACTGAAAAAGAAGCTCAGGAACTTATAGACCAGCTTATAATAAAATTGCGTATTGTGAGATTCCTTCGTACACCTGAATACAATGACCTGTTCTCTGGTGATCCTGTATGGGTTACTGAGTCTCTTGGTGGTCAGGGTGTAGACGGACGTTCTATGGTTACAAAAACCAGCTACCGTTTCTTGCATACTCTTTATAACCTCGGACCGGCTCCAGAACCAAATCTTACAGTTCTTTGGTTCAACAATGCTCCTGAAAACTGGAAGCGCTACTGCGCTAAGGTCTCTATTGAAACATCTGCTATTCAGTATGAAAACGATGACCTCATGCGTCCTGATTATGGTGATGATTACGGAATCGCATGCTGTGTATCTCCAATGAAGATCGGTAAGCAGATGCAGTTCTTCGGTGCACGTGCAAACTTGGCAAAGTGTCTTCTCTATGCTATCAATGGAGGTAGAGACGAAATAACAGGTCAGCAGGTTTCTCCTGAATATTCTCCAGTATCTGGCGAATATCTGGAATACGATGAAGTTATGCGCAAGTTTGAGCAGATGATGAGATGGTTGGCAAAGGTTTATGTAAATGCCTTGAAAATCATTCATTATATGCATGATAAGTACGATTACGAAGCATTTGAAATGGCTCTTCATGATGGTGATGTTGAACGTACTCGTGCTACAGGTATTGCAGGTTTGTCAATTGTGGCAGATTCACTTGCTGCTATAAAATATGGTAAAGTAAAGGTAATCCGTGATGAGCGTGGCATTGCTGTTGACTTCAAGCGGGAAGGTTCTTATGTTCCTTACGGTAACAACGACGAGAATACAGATAAACTTGCACTCATGGTTACTGAGAAGTTTATGGAGTATATGCGTCAGCACGAGACATACCGTCACGCAGTTCCTACACAGTCAATCCTTACGATTACATCAAATGTCGTTTACGGTAAGAAGACAGGTGCAACTCCTGACGGACGTCCTGCTGGAGTACCATTTGCTCCTGGTGCCAACCCGATGAATGGTCGTGACACTAAGGGTGCTGTTGCAGCTCTTTCTTCTGTTGCAAAATTGCCGTTCCATCATGCACACGATGGTATTTCGTATACATTTGCAATTTCTCCAGGTACACTTGGCAAGACTCGCGATGTGCAGATTTCAAACCTTGTAGGTCTTCTTTCTGGATATTTCACTCCTGATGGAGGTCATCACCTCAATGTTAACGTGTTTGACCGCGAACTTCTGGTTGATGCTATGGAGCACCCAGAGAAGTATCCTCAGTTGACAATCCGTGTTTCGGGATATGCTGTCAATTTTGTGAAGCTTACACGCGAGCAGCAGCTTGATGTTCTTTCAAGAACAATCAATCATTCTATGTAATTTGAAGTTATGTACTTATAATACAAATACGAAAGGGCGAGTAGAAATCGCCCTTTTGTTTTTTAATATCTCAATGATAGTAATGCTATATTGTCGTTGGGAGCATCAATCTAAAGGTTTTAACAAATATACATTGAAGGATTTCTTGTTATGATAGGTAAAATACATTCTTTGGAAAGTTTTGGAACAGTTGACGGTCCGGGCATACGTTTTGTGGTTTTTATGCAGGGATGTCCCATGAGATGTCTTTTTTGTCATAATCCGGATACATGGGACATGTCGGGCAAGGCCAATTATGAATATACTCCAGAGGAATTGCTGAAGGAGGTTCTGAAATACAAGAGCTTCATATCTAAAGGAGGTGTTACAGTGACAGGCGGAGAGCCTCTTGTGCAAGCCGACTTTGTTTGTGAATTTCTCAAGTTGTGTAAAAATGCAGGCATACACACGGCATTGGATACTTCGGGAGTGATTTTCAGCGACAAGGTACGTTCGCTTCTTGAAAATGTCGATCTTGTATTGCTTGACATAAAGACTGTTGACGATACGTTGCATCCTGTCTTGACAGGCCATGAACGTAAAAACAACAAGGCTTTTATGGAGTATCTGCAGGAAATAGGCAAACCAGTATGGGCTAGACATGTTGTGGTTCCCAGCTATACAGATGATGAATCGCGTCTTGAAGCTGTTGCCAAGTACTTATCTGATTTTACAGTTGTTGAGCGTGTTGAATTATTGCCTTACCATACCATGGGCGAGTATAAATATGGTGAACTTGGTATTGATTATCCGTTGAAAGGCGTTGAGCCTCTCTCTGCTGAAAGATTGAAGATTGCAAAGGATATATTCGGACGTTATTTGAAGTGTCCTATTGTGTGAAGTGTTTTTTGTTTGACCAAAGCCGAGTTGTTTGTTAACAAAAACTTTGTTGAGGCAACTTTTTTTGATAAAAATGGCCTGAGCTTTAACGACTCAGGCTTTTTTATGTATAGTCCAATTGCTATATTTGTATTTATTATTTTTAGGAATTTGCTATCTGTGAGATAACTTTTAACAACTTTGAATTTAAATTGGTAATACATGAAAATACATTTGAACGTAGAATATCAGACAACGTGGGGAGAGGAACTCCGTGTAATGCTTGAATTGATAGATAAGGATGGACATAGAGATAACCGCATACTTAATCTTACGACAGAAGATGGAAGCAGGTGGAAATGTGATGTTGATGTCGATTCGTCTTACGAGCGCGTAGAATATATATATGCCATGTACCGTAACGGTTCTCTGATATGGACTGAATGGGAAGTGGCTCCGCATGTTGTTGTGCTGGATAATTCTGTTGATCAATATGAGATTGAAGATTTGTGGAGGGCAATTCCTGATGATTTGCCGTTGTACAGTTCTGCTTATGCTGATTGTGCTGAACGTCATGAGGTAGAAGATTATCTTACTCATACTTCAGATGTTTTGCAGTTGAGAACCGTCGAACCACGGCTTTTGAAGGGAGAAAGACTTGCTATTATAGGTAATGTATCTCAGCTTGGTAATTGGGTTCAGCCACAAACAATGAAACTGGTCGCACTTCAGGAGTGGGCAATCAATATTGATCTTTCTCAGATTTCAGGCGATATAGAGTATAAGTATGTAATAGTCGATAAAGATGGTAATATTGTTCAGTGGGAAAAATGTGATAATCGCAGGCTTCAACTTCCTGAAATGCATGCAGAAGATATTGTTTGCATAAAAAGCGATACAAGGCCTAAATTTGATATTCGTCCATGGAAATGTGCAGGCGTTGTAATACCTGTTTTCTCAATCCGTTCTGAAAAAAGTGCAGGAATAGGCGATTTCGGCGACCTTGAAAGAATGATAGAATGGGCTTCTGGTGTAGGAATGCGTGCTGTGCAGATTTTGCCGATCAATGATACGACAAAATGTGGCGAGTGGACTGATTCGTATCCTTATAATGCCATAAGCATATACGCATTTCATCCAATATACTGCGATTTGCATCAGCTGGGAGAACTTGATGACAAGGAGTTGATGGAAGACTTCAAGAAGCAGTGGCGAGAATTGAACTCTTTGAAATACGTGGATTATGTTGCAGTAAATAAGTGCAAGCGCAGATATATAAGAATGATGTATGAACAGAACGGAGAAGAGGTTCTTGCCAGTGATGGATTTAAAGAATTCTTTGAAAAGCACCGTGATTGGCTCGTTCCTTATTCTGCATACAGCTGCATGAGAGATATGTATGGTTTGCCGGACTTTACCAGATGGGAAGAGCATTCTAAATATGATAAAAATGATGTTGAAATGTTCTGTAGTAAAGACAGCATCTATTATCATGACGTTGCACATTACTATTACATACAGTATCAACTTCATCTGCAGTTGAAGAGGGTTCACGAGTGCGCAAGAGAGAAAGGCGTTATTCTGAAAGGTGATATACCTATTGGTATAAGCCGTGACAGTGTTGAGGCATGGATGGAACCGTTCTATTTCAATCTTAACGGGCAGGCCGGAGCACCACCTGATGATTTCTCCGTAAACGGTCAGAACTGGGGATTCCCTACATACAATTGGGACGTTATGGCAAAGGATAACTATCAATGGTGGTCGCATCGTTTCAAGAGCATGTCAGAATATTTTGATGCTTACAGAATAGATCATGTTTTGGGATTTTTCAGAATATGGGAAATTCCGTCTCATTCAGTACATGGCCTTCTCGGACAATTTTCTCCTGCGCTTCCTATGAGTGAAGATGAAATGTCGCTGTATGGTTTCAGATTTGACAAAGATCGTATGACGGAGCCTTACATCTCAGATGAAATGCTGGAGCATTATTTTGATGAAATGGCAGACGAAGTCAGAGAAAAATATCTTGTTAAACGCTTTGACGGTTTGTACTGCATGAAACCTGAATATGATACCCAGCGTAAGGTTGAAGCTGCATTCTATGGAAGAAACGACGATGTAAGTATTAAGGTACGCGATGGCTTGTATGCATTGATAAGCAATGTGCTTTTTGTAGCAGATCGCAATAATCCAAAAGTCTATCATCCTCGTATTTCTGCTCAGCTTGATTTTGCATATAAGGCCATGAATACTGCGCAGAGGCGAGCTTTCAATAGTCTTTATGACGATTACTACTACAAGAGACATAATCAGTTCTGGTATGATGAAGCTATGAAGAAACTTCCTCATCTGACGCAGGCTACACGCATGCTTGTATGTGCCGAGGATTTGGGTATGGTTCCAGACTGCGTTCCTTGGGTTATGAAACAACTCAGGATGCTCAGTCTTGAAATTCAGACTATGCCTAAGAAAGCTTTTTGTGAATTTGGAGATTTGACCGAAAATCCATATCTGTCGGTAAGTACCATATCCACACATGATATGCCTACGTTGCGTGGTTGGTGGGAGGAAGACAGGCGCAGAGCTCAATTGTATTACAATAATGTGCTTCATGAAAGCGGCAATGCGCCGGAGAAGATATCCGGAGCTCTTTGTGAAGAAGTTATACGTATGCATCTTGAGTGTCCTTCAATGATTTGTCTGCTTTCTTTGCAAGATTGGACGTCAATGGATGAAAATCTGCGTTATCCTGTAGCTGGCGATGAGAGAATAAATGTTCCTGCTGATCCGAAAAACCAATGGAAGTACAGAATGCATTTTTCTATTGAAGATTTGATGAAAAATGAATCTTTCAATAGTAAAGTTGCATCGCTTATACGTGAAAACGGCAGATAGATTCTGATAATAATTTATTTGATTATGCTTATAACATCTGTTACGGATGTTTTGTCGATGGAGTGCTATGAAATATAATTGTATAATCTGTTATTTTGAAAAATTATGAGCAAGATAATAAGATGTTTTCTGACAGCTTTGCTGTTGTGTATTGCTGTTCAGAGTGGAGCGCAAAGCTATGATGATTTGTGGAAGCAAGTTGACAATTACCGCAAAAAGGATTTGCCGACGTCAGTGCAGAAAAGTGTCCTTGCTGTATATGAGAAAGCTCAGCAAGAAAAAAACTTTTCTCAGATGACAAAAGCTTTTGTCACCTTGATATCTTCGAGGTACAATATTTCTACTGACAGTTTTAAGGTTGATGCCGATAAGTTGGAGGCAATGATTCCAGAGTGTACAAACGACGTAGATCGTGCAGTACTGCATGTCATTGCCGGTGATGCTTATGCTCATGTTGCAAATGTTTCTGCAGGGCGTGATGCTGAGACAACGGAGCTGTATCGAGATTTGGCGAAAAAGCATTTTGCAGAGGCCTTGTCTGACAAACAGATACTCATGGACGCCAAGATTGAGTCTTACGAGCCTTTGCTTGAAAAAGGCGAAGACAGTAAGTTCTATGGCAACGACATGCTTTCCGTTTTGACAGCTTTTATTGTTGAGAAAAGCGGAATGGATTTCAAAAAGCAGATAGAAATTTATGCAGAACTTGCAAAATTATATGGCACAAGAGGTAATAGAAACGGACAGCTTTTGATGGAGCTTAATAAGTTGTCTGCGCGTCGTATGCTCAACGTTGGAGATGGAGCATATATTGATGAGAAAAAATATTCATCGCTTTTGAAGGCCTTGGTTGAAGATTTCGGCGATGCCGAGACTTGTGCCGATGTTTATGCAGAATTATTGAGACTGAATTGTGTAAACAAGCAAGAGAAGCTTTCTTTGTTGCGCGACGCTAAAGAACGTTTTACTGATGAAAAGTGTTTGAACTACTTTAACGGATTTGAAAAACATTTGCTTGCTCCGAAGCTGTACGTACAGAAATATGAAGATGTTCAGCTTGCCGGCGATTCGATCGGTGTTGTTGTCGTTTCGGATAATGTAGACGATGTTGTAATTAAAATAAAAGATTCGAATAACGGACGTATTGTATATGAGAAACTTTTTAGTCTTGACAGCAGGAATCTTAAGAATGACTCTTTTAAGTTGGCACCTCTAAAGGCTGGAACTTACAGCGTGATAGCAGAATCTAATGGCGTTTTTGATTCGGCAAAGATAACTCTCAACAGTTTCAGTTGTATGTCTATCGGTTATCCGAACGACCGTTTGTGCATTATTCCTGTTGATGCTCGCAGTGGAAAGATCTTGAAAGGTTGTCAGGTATATGTATCTGATGAAAATTCGAGAAATAAAAGTACTGCAAAGACTGTAGCATTGAAACAGGACGCTAACGGACGCATCTTTATAGATTTGAAAAAATATCGCAATTGGAAATGCACCGTGAGAAGAAAGGCCGGCGATGAACGCACCATGTATTGCTATGGCTATTCATATAATTATAATGATACCAAACCAGCAGAGCGTGTAACTTTATTTACCGACAGGGCTATATACCGTCCGGGTCAGACCGTACGTGCATCTTTGCTTGCTTATTTTATGGATGGCGATTCTGTTAGTGTGCAGAAGAACCGTGAGTATTTTGTTGACTTTTTTGATGCCAATGGAAAAGTCATATCCTCAAAGAAGGTTGTCACAAACGAAATGGGATCTGCCGATATGGATTTTGCAATACCGAATAGTGGATTGACAGGATTGTATAGAATCGGCACAGGAAATTCGAGTAAAACTTTCAGAGTTGAAGAATATAAGCGACCTACGTTTACTGTTGATGCTACTGCTTCTTCTGGAACAATCTCTTTCGGTGATACGATAGATGTTGATTGTTCTGCAACGACATTCTTCGGTATGCCTGTTCAAGGAGCAAAAGTCAAGTATTATGTATCATGCCGTAACCGCGATTTCTGGTTGCGTTTTTATCGCGATTTCTGGACTGTGCTTTACGACAGTGTTGCTGTAACAGACAATAATGGTCGTTTTTCAATACCTGTTTGTTTGGATAAAAAAATGCTTCAGCAAAAAGATGGAGTATTAGAGTACAGAGTTCAGGTGGAGGTGACTGATGTTGCCGGTGAAACGCAGAAGGCAGAATGTATTGTACCGGTTTCAGAAAAGGCTTTCGGATTGCATGTCGAATCAGGCAAGACTGTATTGAAGTCTGCACTTGGAAATTCCGTAAAAATCTTGGCTCAGGACCTTTTGATGCGTAATATCAATGTTGAAGGAGAGTATTCTGTTTTTGAGAATTTCGGAACGACAAAAGGCAAGAAAGTTGCAGAAGGTCGTTTCAAATCAGGAGACTTCTTGAATCTCGCCGGCTTGAAAGATGTTGCTTCTGGCAATTATCTGATAGAGTGTCTGGCTTATGATGCAAAAGGAAATAAGATTGAATGTCAGAAGAATATTGTTGTCTTCTCCAAGGATGACAAACGTATCAATTTGTCGGATAATTGGATATATGTTCCCGACAACGTCTTTGGCAAAGATAAGCCGGCAGACGTTTACTTTGCCTCAAAAGACAAAAACATAACTCTTTACTATGGTGCCTTTTCCGGTAATAAAGTTATTGATAGCAGATGCATAAATGTAAGTGATACCATTTGCCATTTCCATTTCAATTATGATGAAGCGTATGGCGATGGTTTGGCACTTGTGTTTGCTTACATGAAAAACGGTAAGGGTTTTATGGAGTCTGTAAATATCCTGCGTGAGCAACCAAATAAGAAACTCAAGCTTACATGGAATACATTCAGAGATAAACTGAAGCCTGGAAGTGAGGAAAATTGGATCCTTAATGTAACTGACAGCACAGGTTCTCCAGTAAAGGCCGAATTGCTGGCAATGCTTTATGATGCATCATTGGATGAATTGTATGAGCACAACGTAGATTTCAATGTAAGTTTCGGGCGTAATGTTCCGTATGTTCAGCGTTCTGTAGCCCAGATGTCTGTTCCTATGTTCATTGGCCTTGATTTTAAAAATGAGCCGTTCGACGATGTGCTTAGAAAATTTACGGAACTTAAGGAGTGTTTTTCTAACTACGTTTTCGGAACCAGATTCTTCAAGCCGGCGCTTATGCGTACTAAGTCGGTTATGAACTCTGCGACTCCTATGGCCACCGGTTCTGCAGCTCTAAATATTACAGAAATGGATGCAGTTGTAGAACAGGCTGTAGTCTCAGACGCTCCTGCCGTTTCTGATGAAGGATTGAGAAGCAATCTTTCCGAAACAGCCTTTTTCTACCCGCATCTTATGTCTGATAATTCTGGCAATGTGCATATATCGTTCAAATTGCCTGACGGTCTCACAACCTGGCGTTTCAAGGGTGTTGCACATACAGAAGATGTTGATTATGGAAATATCTCTGCCGATGTTGTGGCAAGCAAGGATTTCATGGTTCAGCCTAATATGCCTAGATTTGTACGTATTGGTGATGACGCATCCATTGCTGCTAGGATTGTGAACAAGACAGATGGAACAGTTGAAGGAAAAGCTTTGTTGGAGCTGATTGACCCGGAAACAGGAAAAGTTGTATACAGTGAAAAGAAGTCATTCAAGGTTGATGCAGGACAGACAGGCCGTGTTGATTATGGTTTCAAACCTGATGCAGAACATCCGCTTCTGATTTGTCAGATTACGGCTGGCAATGCGACCTTCAGCGATGGCGAACGCAACTATCTCCCTGTACTGACTGACAAGAAATGGATAACAGAGTCTGTTTCTTTCTTTATTGATGGAATGGGAGAGAAGAAGGTCGATACCGGCAGCCTGTTCAATGACGGAAGCAAGACTGCAACCAATAAGCGTATGACGATTGAGTATGTAGATAATCCGTCATGGACTGTCGTTCAAGCCCTTCATGCAGTAGCTGTTCCTGATAACGATAATGCCATATCTTTGTCTGCATCTTATTATGCCAATAAAGCATTAGGTGCAATTGCTTCCAGATTGCCTAAGCTTAGAACTCTGGTTGAGGCTTGGCGAGCTGAAACAGAAAAGTATGGTTCTCTTTCGAGTGAATTGGAAAAGGACAGCGAACTCAAAACGATGCTTTTGGAAGAAACCCCTTGGGTGATTGATGCGCAGAACGAGACAGAACAGCTCAGAATGATATCTGATATGTTTGATGAGAATCTTATGAACGTCCGTACTTCAGATGCTTTGGCAAAACTGAAGCGCTTACAGCGTGTCGACGGTTCGTGGAGCTGGTTCAACGGCATGACAGGAAGCAGGTTGGTAACAGAAAACGTTTTGAAGCATCTTGCAGAACTTTCTGCAGTAGCTTCTTTGGATAAGGATGCAAAAGATATGCTTGAGGATGGTTTCAGATATATCGATGCCGATGAACTCAAAAGATATGCTGAGATCAAAAAGCATTCAGGAAAAGATTGGACACCTGGTACGTCAGGTATAAACTATCTCTATCTTTCTTCTTTATACACTCACAAGATTAGTGCGGAAGTTGACTCCATGCAGAAAGATTATGCAAGTCGTCTTGCTGGAATTTCTGGAACTCTGGATATCGGCAATAAGGCGAAGCTGGCTTATATAATGAAAACTTTCGACAATATGTCAAAAGCATCAGAACTTGTTGCCTCATTGCGCGAATATACTGTTTACAGAAAGGATGTAGGACGTTATTACGATACGCCTAAAGCATATTATTCTTCTGTAGATTATAGAATCCCTGTACAGGTAGATGCAATGAAAGCTATGGCCGAAATGCGTTCTGATTTCAGCGATACAGATGATTATCTGCGCGACATGCAGGTTTGGCTTGTGAGACAGAAGCAGGTACAGGCTTGGGATAATCCAATCAATACTATTGAGGCTGTCAATGCTCTTCTTATGTACAATGGCGATTGGACTGTTCGTGAGAGTGCCGTACCTGAAATCAAATTAGGCAAGAATGAATTGAAAGTTAACAATCAGACTGCAGGAATAGGATATGTGAAGATTTCTGTGCCTGAGGATGTTTTGTCCAAGGGTGGCAACGTGCGTATAGACAAGAAGAGTGCAGGTTTGTCGTGGGGTGCTGTTTATGGACAGTGTCTGGAGGATATGGAGAGCCTTAAGAAGAGCTCGGGCGAGAGCGGACTTTCCGTAGATCGCCGTATGCTGGTAATGCGCAAAGATTCTACTGGTGCAAATGTTTGGCGTGAATTGCGCGATGGCGAGCGGCTTGCAGTAGGCGACAGAGTGAAAGTAAGACTTGTAGTAAGTGCCGACCGTGATATGGATTTTGTTCAGGTTCGTGATCAACGTGCCGCTTGTATGGAGCCTGTATCGCAGCTTTCCGGCTATAGGTTTGGCAACGGTCAAGGTTTTTATGCTGCTGTTCATGATTCTTCGTCTGATTATTTCTTTGATATATTCAGAAAAGGAACTTGTACAATAGATACAGAGATGTATGTTACTCGTTCCGGCGTTTATAAGCAGGGCATAGCTGAGGCACAATGTGCTTATTCTGCTTCGTTTGTCGGAAGAAGTGCTTCTGGAACCGTAAGTGTAGAGTAACAGCAAGCTTATACGTTTTTTAAAAGATACATGCAGTCGTGGTCATATATACCAGATTGCATGTATCTTTTTTCTTTTTAATCAATACTAGTTGTATATTATTGTTGCCTCTGCGCTCACCTTTCGCTATATTTGGATAATATAGGATGCGGTTCGGCATAGTCAACTTGAAAACGATTGTTTTCAATTTGTCTCTGCGCTCACCTTTCACTATATTTGCACTTAGTATTAAACACTTAAATTAATATCATGAATAAAGATTTTTGCCTTAAGTCGGTATTTGTGTCATTTATGCTGCTTGGATGCGGTTCTTCTTTGTTGGCACAAGTGCGTAAAGAGATTCTTTTGCAAGACAATTGGAAATTTTCACAAACTGATGCGTCTAGTCAGTCTAGTGTTGATTTCGATGATTCTAAGTGGAAAACTGTTTCCGTTCCTCATGATTGGGCTGTAAGCGGGCCTTTCGATAAGAAAATAGATATGCAGGTTGTTGCTATCGAACAGAATGGAGAAAAGATTCCTACAGAGAAGACTGGACGTACCGGATCGCTTCCTTGGATTGGACATGGATGGTACAGAACAAAATTTTCAGTACCTGATGAATATGGACGTGCAGTTCTGCTCTTTGATGGTGCTATGGCTGAGCCTGTAGTTTATGTGAATGGTCAGAAAGCTGGTGAATGGAAATACGGATATAATTCATTCTATATCGATGTTACACCTTTCGTAAACAAGGACGGTAAGGAAAATACTCTTGCCGTTAGACTTAATAATGTAAAGGAGAGCAGCCGTTGGTATCCAGGTGCAGGTTTGTACCGTCCGGTAAAGCTTATTATGACAGGTAAGACTGCGTTTGATGTGTGGGGTGTAAACGTTAAGACTGCTTCTGTAGACAGTGAAGGTAATGCCATTATTGATGTTTTTGCCGATGTTGAAGGATATAAAGGCAAGAATCTTAATGTTGAATATAAGGTTACTGAGTATGGTGGCAGAGCCAGCAAGATTTTGGCCGGTGCCGGCTCTTCACGTGTTTTTAGCAACGGAACAGCAAATACGTCTATAGAAATAACGGATGCAAGACTTTGGTCTCCAGAGACTCCGAATCTTTATGCTCTGAATTTGTCGCTTGTTGAGATTGCGGACGATGGTACTAAGAAAGTTCTTGATGAACAGATGGTGAAATTCGGTATACGTACAATCTCTTTTGACCAGAAGAACGGATTTATGCTGAACGGAAAGACACGCAAATTCCAAGGTGTATGTCTCCACCACGATCTTGGTATGCTTGGTACTGCAGTCAATAAGTCTGCATTGGCAAGACAGATAAAGCTCCTCAAATCAATGGGATGCGACGCTATACGTACAAGCCATAACATGCCGTCGAAGTGGCAGATTGAACTTTGCGACTCTTTGGGTATGATGGTTATGGCCGAAAGTTTCGATGAGTGGAAGCGTGCTAAATGCCGTAATGGCTACAATAGATTCTTTAATGAGTGGGTTGAGAAAGACCTTACTAACCTCGTGATGAACTACAGAATACATCCTAGTATCGTTATGTGGAGTATCGGTAACGAAATTCCTGAACAGGGAGTCAAGGATGGAGGACGTATTGCATATAGGCTCAAAAAAATTGTTCATTCTTTGGATGATACGAGACCTGTTACAGCAGGCATAAATGGAGTAGGAGCATCTATCAATACGGGTTTTGCCTATGCGTTGGATATACCAGGTTTGAATTATCATACAGGTGATTACAAGATGGTATATGAAAAGATGGACAAGGGATTTGTACTTGGCAGTGAGACCGCATCAACTGTAAGTTCACGTGGCGTTTATAAATTCCCTGTTGTCAAGGAAAACATGAAGAAATACGATGATGGCCAATGTTCAAGCTATGATCTTGAGGCCTGCAGCTGGAGCAACATTCCGGAATACGATTGGTTCCTTCAGGATGACCAGCCATGGGTGATAGGCGAATTTGTATGGACTGGTTTCGATTATCTTGGAGAACCTACGCCATACGATGAATACTGGCCGTCAAGAAGCAGTTATTTCGGTATTTTCGATTTGGCTGGACTTCCAAAAGACCGTTATTACCTGTACCGTAGCCGTTGGAACAAGGAGCAGGCTACAATTCATCTGCTTCCGCATTGGACTTGGCCTGGACGTGAAGGCGAAGTAACTCCTGTATATTGCTATACGAACTATCCGACTGCAGAACTTTTTGTCAACGGTAAGAGTCAAGGCAAGATCAGCAAGAATCCTGCTGAACTTCTCGACCGCTACAGATTGCGTTGGAACGATGTCAAGTACGAACCGGGTGAACTGAAAGTCGTTGTATATGACGAGAACGGAAAAGAGGCCGGACAGCAGATTGTACGTACGGCCGGCAAACCGCACCACATAGAACTTTTTGCCGATCACGGAGTAGAAGGAGCACCGGCTTCGCTCAGCAGTATGAGTGCTACGGACGATCCTTCATGCTTCCCTGTGTCTGAACCTATAATTGCCGATGGTCAGGACATTGTTTTCGTAACAGCTAGAGTAGTGGACAAGAATGGAGTTGTATGTCCTGAAGCATCAAATCAGCTTAACTTCAAGGTTAAAGGAAACGGATTCTTCCGTGGTGTATGCAACGGCGATGCAACTTCGTTGGAAGTATTTACAGAACCTACAATGAAAGCATTCAAAGGCGCTCTTGTTGTTGGAGTTCAGACAACTACAGAACCTGGTGATATAGTTCTTACAGTTAGTGGAAAGGGCCTGAAGAGCGCATCTCTCAAACTCAAGTCAAAATAATTCAGATTAGAAATTTCAGGTTTATTTGAATTTCTTTTTTTGATATAAAATCGGCAGGATAGGCGTACGAGTGCTTATCCTGCCGTGTTTTTTATATATCTGATTTGTCTTATGAAATTTCCGTTTTTATTCTAACATTTTCTTTTGTTTGTTCTCACAGCAGAAGCATGTGTTGTTAGCACGGTTGCGATATATCCTTATTTATCTTCCGTATTTTTTCTCGAACACATCCTTGTTTTTGTTGCCCCATTCCAGCATGGCATCAATTATGGGTATCAGGCTCATGCCGAGCGACGTGATGGAGTATACGGAACGTGGAGGTTGTTCAGCGAAGGCTGTCTTTTCTACCAATCCATCTTCTACCATTTCTCTTAATTGCATGTCCAGAACCCTAGGCGTGGCTTCTGGCAATGCTTTATGCAGTTCGCTTGGACGCATGGATTTGTGGCGCAGTTCATCGAGTATGCATGATTTCCATTTGGAATCAATAAGACTCATTGTGAGTCTTAAAGGGCAATCCATATCTATAGGTATCTTCCTTTCGTACATAAAATATCGTTTTGGACAAAGTTACAAATATCGTGATAAGAACGCGTATAGTGAATAAATTTTCAGTATCTGAATAATTTTTCAGTACTTGTATGGACTGCATCTACCATGTAATTTTGTGGCGTAACAAATCTATTGAATTATGAGAGCAAGTATTTCAGAGTACAAGGCAGTTGAAGAAGCTGCCATGAAGTTTGTGAAGAGTGTTGCAGAAGGCAACAGCAGATATGCAAAAGAACTGTTTACAGACGAAGCTGTTCTTTTCGGTTTCTTGGACGGTAAGTTGGAACATGGTTCTATAGAACAGTTCTATCATAATGTTGATACGGTCGGAGCCGGTACGGATTTCAAAGCACGCATCGACATTGTGTCTATTGAAGAAACTGTTGCAGTAGTAAGAGTTTTGGAAGAGAATTGGGGAGGCAGAATTGATTTTACCGATTATTTGCTTCTGTTGAAGATCGACGGTGTTTGGAAATGTGTAGCGAAAGCTTATAATCAGAATTCAGATACAATCAAGAAATAATAGTTCGGTAAAAATATTGTGGGGTGGTGCATGCTTAGCGTGCATCTCCTTTTTGTTTGGAATCATTTGTTGCTAAAAACAGAAAAAGGTCGCATTTCAATGCGACCTTTTATCTTTTGTCTATTGTAACAGCATTTATGCTTCTGGAGCTACAGGCTCAACAGAAACTGTGCTTCTGTCCTTGCGTCCCTTAGTGAACTTAACGATTCCGTCTACAAGGGCATACAATGTGTGATCACTACCCATACCTGTGTTCTTGCCAGGGTAATGCTTTGTTCCTCTTTGGCGTACGATAATGTTGCCAGCCTTGGCGAACTCACCACCGTATATCTTCAGACCGAGTCTTTTTGAGTGTGACTCACGGCCGTTCTTTGAACTACCTACACCTTTCTTATGTGCCATTTTCTACTCTTTTTTTAATTTGTTAAGCAATAACTTGTTTGATTGTCAATTCAGTAAACTGCTGACGGTGTCCGTTCAGCTTGCGGTGACCCTTTCTTCTCTTCTTGTGGAAAACAAGAACCTTGTCGCCTTTTACAAGCGGTGTTATTACTTCACAAACAACCTTTGCACCTTCTACTGTAGGAGTTCCTACTGTTACAGTTCCATTGTTGTCAACCAGCAATACTTTTTCAAATTCAACAGTTGCCTGAGCGTCTACATCCTTGATGTGATGTACGAACAATTTTTTGCCTTCTTCAGCCTTGAACTGCTGACCGTTAATTTCTACGATTACGTACATTTTATTTTTTTGTTAAACGGGTTTGACCGAGAGGCGAAGCCATCACGTAGCTTGCTTTTTGTGGCCTCGTCGGCATAAATCGGATGCAAAGATACACTTTTTGTTAATAGCGTCAAAATTTGTAGGTGCTAAAAATCTTGGTTTTGTGGTTTTTATCTTTCTGAAGTTCAAATGCCCCATGCCGTTTTGCCATTTTGTTGCAGTCTTTTGTCCAGAAAATGTGTACATAACAAAAAAGACCATCCGTGCTTCTCAGCAGGGATGGCCCTCAGAAAACCATAATTAGGTTACTCTTATAGAGACAATAAATATATATCTGATATTTTTGATATATATGCTTTGTTGTTATTCAACACCGCCTCCAAGTGACTGATACAGGCTGATGGTGTTCTGTATTTCGTCGTTGTAGTTGGATATCTGTGAAAGCTGTGCCGAAAGGAGTGTCTGTACGGCAGTCAACACTTCCAGATAGGTTGTTGAACTGTTCTGCATAAGCAGTTTTGTGCTTTCTACAGCACGTTCCAGAGATTCAACCTGCTTTTCGTAGAGGTTGCGCTTGTTGTTTGCGTTCTGCAGCTGGGCAAGTGTCGTGTTGATTTCAGCACCTGCGTTCAGCAATGTCTGCTGGAACTGTATTTCTGCCTCCTGATACTGCGCTTTTGAAATCTTGTACTGTGCGTTGATTTCGCCGCGTGCGAATATAGGCTGTGCAAGTGAGGCAACAGCAGTAAGAAGCATCTTGCCTGGATCAACAATCATTCCGCCACCAGAGTTTGTCCATCCTGCCATACCTGAGAGGTTTATAGAAGGGTAGAATGCCGCTCTCGACTGGTTGACTGTATAGAATGAAGCTGCAAGTGCATGTTCTGCCATTTTAACATCCGGTCTGTTGCCGAGAAGACTTACAGGAATACCTGAAATGAAGTCAACCGGTGCTTTCCAGTCGTAAATGCTTCCTCTTTCTATCATGTGAGGAGTTTCTCCGAGCAGAGCGCAGAGAGTGTTCTCCACTTCTGTTCTAGAGGCTTTTATGTCTTCAACTTGTGTGCAGATTGAATAGTATGTACCTTCCATCTGTGATACAGAAGCTTCGTTCATTCTTCCTGCCTCTTTCATCACTTTTGTAGCATCTACATATTCTTTCCAGCTGTCGGCAGTCTGCTGTGCCAGCTTGAGCTGTTCGTCGAGCATAAGCAGAGTGTAGTACATGTTTGCCACGTTTGCTATGAGGCTTGTCTGTACTGCCTGTCTTGAAGTCTTGTTCTGCTCGTAGAGTGCTTTAGAACGCTCTTTTGCATTGCGCAGGCTTCCGAATGCATCTATCTGCCATGATACGTCAACAGGTATTGAATATGATTTTGTAGCTTTGTTGAAGTCCCAGCTGCTGATTGTGCCGGAAGGATCGAACGACAATGAAGGGAGGAACGCAAGTTTTGATGCGTGGAGTGTAGCCTTAGCTTCCTGTATCTTGAGATCGGCAGTTCTTATGTCTGAGTTGTTTTTCAGTGCACTGTCAATCAGCACCTGGAGGTGTGCATCCTGAAACATTTCCCTCCAGTTTGGCAGAGAATCATATCCTGCCTCGTTGATTGTGCCGCAAAGCTCTTCTGTCTTTATGTTTTCAGGACGTTCATAAGAGCTGTACAGGCCGCAGCTGCTGAGAGCTGCGGTCGACAGTATGATGGTTGTCAATTTAAGTTTTTTCATTGTTCTAGAAGATCTTCATGTTTTGAAAAATCGAGAGGCTTGAACTTCTCCTGTATATATTCGAATGCAATGAACAGAGCCGGTACTATGAAAAGGAGAGCCAGTGTTCCGATGATCATACCTCCTACGACACCGGTACCGAGCGAGCTGTTGCCGTTGGCGCCTACGCCTGTGGAGAACATCATAGGGAGCATACCGAATATCATAGTGAATGCTGTCATGAGGATTGGTCTCAGACGAACCTTCGCTGCCGAGTATGCCGCCAATGAAAGGCTCATGCCTCTGTGGCGTCTTGCTGTTGCGAATTCTGTCAACAGGATGGCTGTCTTTGCAAGAAGTCCGATAAGCATGATCATACCGGTCTGGAGGTAAATGTTGTTTTCTAGTCCCATTACCTTTGCAAACAGGAATGATCCTGCAAGTCCGAACGGTACGGACAGTATGACCGCAAATGGTACCCAGTAGCTTTCGTAGAGTGCACTGAGAAGGAGGTATATGAATACTACGCAGAGTGTAAGGACTATACCGAGTCCTGCACCGCTTCCGCTGGCCTCTTCTCGTGATATACCGCTGAGTTCGTATGTGTAGCCTGTAGGGAGCATTTCTTTTGAAACTTCCTCAATGGCCTTGATGGCCTGACCTGACGAATATCCATCGGCTGTCATGATGCTGGTAGGTATTGAAGGGAAGAGGTTGAATCGGTTGAGCACCTGTGCTCCGAGAACTCTTTCAAGCTTTACGAACTGGCTTACAGGAGCCATTTCACCGTTGGAGTTGCGTACGTATATGTTGCTCAGCGCTGTCTCGTCAAGTCTGTACTTTGGATCTGCCTGAAGCATGACTCTGTACACCTTTGAATACTTGTTGATGTTTGATACGTATGAGCCTCCGCAATATGTTCCAAGTTCAGTAAGAACTGTTGATGGTGAAATTCCTGCCCGTTTGCACTGAGCCGCATCTACATCCACCTTGTACTGCGGATAGTTCATGCTGAATGTTGTGTATGCAACCTGTATTTCCGGGCGGGCATTCAGGGCGCCCAGGTATTTCATGGTCTGCGCATAGAATGTATTCATGTCGCCGCCGGTTCTGTCTTGCAGGTGGAGGTCTATGGAGTTACCTGTACCGTATCCTGGAATCATACCTGGTGCGAACACCATGACTTGAGCATCTGTGTACTGAGAGAACTGAGCGTTGAGCCTTGCAACGAGTGCGCTCTGGCTGTGCTCATTTCCTTCACGTTCATCCCATGGCTTCAGTTTTACGATGTATGTACCGAATGAAGTGCTCTGACCACCGATAAGACTGTATCCCACTGCCTTTGAGTAGCTTTGTACTTCGGGGCTGTTCTTTATAGGGTCTTCCAGCTCGTCGAGAATCTTTTTTGTCTCATGAAGCGTGCTTCCTGGAACTGCATTGACGTTCACGAAAATTGTGCCGACGTCTTCGTTTGGAACCAGACCGGTCTTTGTTGTCTTCATGAGGACAACGAGGGCAACGAGCGAAATTGCAATCGAACTCCACACAAGCCACTTGCGGTGAAGGAAGAACATGACACCTTTCAGGTATTTGTCCAGAGTTGTGCTGAATGCAACGTTATATGCAATTCTTATTCTGTTGGAGAATGATTTTTTCTTTGCTTCTTCTGCATTTGCCGGTTTCATGAGAATGGCGCAGAGTGCTGGCGAGAGCGTCAACGCGTTGATGGCTGAAATACCTACGGCAACTGCAAGCGTTATACCGAACTGTGTGTAGAATATTCCTGCTGTACCTCCTGTAAAGCAGACAGGTACGAACACGGCCATGAACACAAGCGAACATGTGATGATGGCGTTTGTTACGTCGTTCATCGCGTCTCGTGTTGCAAGGTATGAAGACTGATAGCCTTCTTCAAGCTTTGTCTGTACGGCTTCGACGACGACAATGGCATCGTCGACCACGACACCGATTGCCAGAATCAAGGCGAACAGCGTAAGGAGGTTGATTGAGAATCCGGCCAGACTGATAGCTATGAACGTACCAACGAGGGACACTACGAGCGATATGGTCGGGATGAGTGTTGCCTTGTAGTCCTGTAGGAAGAAATAAACGACCAGTGTTACGAGGATTATGGCCTCGATGAGTGTTTTGATAACTTCTGATATTGATGCATAGAGGAAGTCGTTTACATTCTGGAGCACCTCGACCTCCAGACCTTTCGGCAGATTTTCTTTCTGCTCATCAAGGAATGCGTTGATGTTGTTGACAACTTCCGTTGCGTTTGAACCTGCTGTCTGGAATACGATGCACTGGCTTCCAGGGTGTCCGTTCACTTCACTTGCTATCTGATATGAAACTGCGCCCAGCTCGATTTCTGCAACGTCCTTGAGTCTGAGCACCTCACCTCCTTCTGTAGATGTGATGACCATGTTCTCAAACTGTTCAACATCTTCGAGTCGTCCTGTATAGTTCAGGTTGTACTGGAATATGTTCTCAGAGTTTTCACCGAGTGCACCGGTAGATGCTTCTATGTTCTGCTCTCCAAGTACAGCTGTTATGTCTGATGGAACAAGGTTGTACTGAGCCATCACTTCAGGATTGAGCCATATACGCATGGCATAATCGTTACCCAGCGTGTAGGCTTCACCGACTCCAGGGATTCGTGCAACCTGTGTCTGAAGGTTGATCTTCATGTAGTTGGAGATGAATGTGGCATCGTATGTGTTGTCGGGAGAGTACAGAGCGAAGATTTCAAGCATCGAATTCTGTCTCTTGAACGTTGTTACACCGATCTTAGTAACTTCTGCCGGCAGCAGACCCTGAGCTGTTGCCACACGGTTCTGCACGTTCACCGCCGCCATGTCCGGGTCTGTGCCTTGTTTGAAGTATACTGTTATTGAGGCAGATCCTGAGTTTGTTGCTGTAGATGTCATGTAGTCCATGTTTTCTACACCGTTGATAGCTTCCTCTATTGGCACTATCACTGATTTCTGCACTGTGCTGGCACTTGCGCCTGTGTATGTTGCACTAACAACAACCTGTGGAGGGGCAATGTTAGGATATTGCTCTACCGGCAGGGTGATGAGCGATATGATACCTATCAGAACGATAAGTATGGAAATCACTGTTGAAAGTACAGGTCTTTTAATAAAAGTTTCTACTTTCATTTGTCTGATAATTTAAATATTACGGTGTTTGCCTGCTTCACGATTTTGTGTTCGTGTCTTTTGCCGTGCCGAACAACGTTTTTCTATATCTGCAGGCATTCATCTTTTTATGCTTGTCTTATTTTTACTGCTGTCGAAACACGAATCCGCTGGTTCTGTTCGGGCAGTTGCCTCAGCATTCTTTCGGAATCTGTTATTTTATTTGTGTTCCTTCTCTTACAAGTCCGGCACCTGTAGCAACGATTTCATCACCAGCTTTCAGACCGTCAAGAACAACGTATTCCTTTCCGTTGTTGGTTTTTGATACGCTGATAATCTGAGATTTGGCTTTTCCGTCCACAACCTTGTAGCATACGGTCTTGTCCTGTAGTGCATATGTCGCCTCCTGCGGTATTATAATCACGTTGTTGTATGCTACCGGCATGATGACGCTTCCTGTCGAACCGCTTATCAGGAATTTGTTGTTGTTCGGGAATTTTGCCCTCAGGCTTACTGTTCCGGTTGATGTGTTTATTGAACCTGTTACACTTTCAACCTTGCCTTTTTCGCTGTATATTGTGCCGTCGCTGAGCTTGAGCGAAATGAGCGGCATTTTTTCGACTGCTTTTTCGAGTGAACCGTACTGGCGTGCAGTTTCGATGGCGTCTTTTTCCGGCATAGAGAAATATATGTACATTTCAGAATTGTCGGAAACGGTTGTGAGCGACTGTGGCATTGATGGTCCGACAAGTGCACCGAGCCTGTAAGGCAGTTTGCCTACAACTCCGTCAGATGGGCTCTTTACAGAACAGTATGACAAGTTGTTGTTTGCGATTGTAAGCTGGGCTTTAGCCTGTGCCAATGTCGCTTTAGCTGTGAGAAGTGCGTTCTCTGAAGTCTTGAGATCGTATTCAGAAACAACTTTCTTGTCGAAAAGATTCTTTTCGCTCTTGTAGTTGAGTTCGGCTGTAGCGAGCGATGCTTCTGCTGCTTTGACATTGGCCTTTGCTGTTTCAACCTGTGCTGCGTATGGAACCTGATCTATTACGAAAAGAACCTGTCCTTTCTTTACGTTTTGGCCTTCTGTAACACACAGTTTTGTCAGCTTTCCAGAGACTTCAGGATAAATTTCGATGTCCTGACGTCCGCGGATTGTTGCAGAGAATGTTTTTTCCAGATTTCTGTTTTCGGCCTTTACCTTCATTGTCTCGTACTTAGCCTGTGGCATGCTTTGCTGCTGTTGGCCGCATGACACGAATACCATGCAGCTGGTAATTGCTGCAATAGGAAAAACATGTTTGATTTTCATAAAAATATTGATTGATACCATTAAAAAATTATATTGTCTCTTTTGTCTCTATTTATAACATCCTAAATACGAGTGCAAAGTTAATCCTAATGCTATTCTTGGAGTTTTCCTTAATAAAACAAAAAATTGCCTTTTTAATACCATTACTTGGCCGTTTATGTCTAAAAAGGTAATTTTGTGTTTAGAAAATGAACTTTTTATGAAAAATAATCTGTTGTTCACGGAAAAAGAAGATTTTATTGTCAGGAAAATCTCTTCTCAAGAATTCGAACGAGGACCGGTATTGATGAGTTATGGTGCATTGCTGCATTGCACACGAGGAAGTGCCAAGGTTGAGATTAATGAACATTCTTATATTCTTGAGGCAAACACAAACATAAACATTGTTCCAAATGATATAGTTGCAGTTATAGACGCGTCGACAGATCTGGAAGTGCTTTGTTTTGCTTATACCCAGGATTTCTTTCAGACCGCATGTCTCAATCTTGAAAGAGGTGTGTTCCTTTTCTTTCGCCAGAACCCGTCTTTCAAGGATCAGTATCCGATTTCGTCATGGATAACCAATATTTTCTCGATGCTGTTTGACATCAACGACGAGCATGATTGTCGTTACCGTGTACAGATGGCGCAGCTTCAGTTCCGTTTTCTGCTGATGGGGTACTATAATTATGTGAGCCGCAATTTCCCGTCGGTGATGGATGTTGTTACGTCCAATCGTTCGCAGGAACATTTCAAGCGTTTCATGCAGTCTGTTTCGCAACATTATCTGGAGTCGCGTGAGGTCCTTTTTTATGCAAACGAACTTTGCATATCGCCAAAACACCTTAATAATATAGTAACAAAGATTTCGAACCATACGGCAAAGGAGGTTATAGACAGGTTTGTAATTACTCGTTTGAAGAATACTCTCATGACTACGGAGCTTACAATAGCGGAGATTTGCGATATGTATAACTTTCCTAACCAGTCATTCATGAGCCGGTATTTCAAAAAGCATACGTCTCTTTCTCCAGGTCAGTTCAGAAAACGGGAACGCTGATGCACTTCTGCACGTTTCTCTTCGGTAATGTGTACGTATGCGCGCTCGCGCTGTTTTTTTCGAGCGCTCATAATTGTTGTCGCGAGCCCTCGCGGTTATATTGCTGAGCGCCCGCAATATTTCATTATGTTAAGATTTCGTCGGTTGCTGATTTTAAAACGTGTTGTTTTTTAGGGTGTTGACTTCTGTCGCTTGAATATAAAAAATAAGTGACTGTGATCGGCAGTTTGTTTGAAAAGATGAGTTTTTTATTGAAAAACTTGTCTGTTAATTGAAAAAATACTAATTTTGCACGCTGTTTTGAGTACAGACACATGAAAACAACAATATAATATAAGGATATGTCGAAAATTTGTCAGATTACAGGAAAGAAGGCAATGATAGGAAACAACGTTTCTCATTCATTGCGTAGAACAAAGAGACATTTTGATGTCAATCTGTTCACTAAGAAATTCTACTACGTAGAGGAAGATTGCTGGATTGTGCTGAATGTCAGCGCCGCAGGACTTCGTATAATTAACCGCATCGGGTTGGATGCCGCATTAAAGCAGGCTGTCAACAAGGGCTACTGTGAATGGAAAGACATTCAGGTGATAGCATAATCAATAGGAGATCATAGAAATGGCAAAGAAAGCAAAGGGCAATAGAGTACAGGTAATACTTGAATGTACTGAGATGAAGGAAAGCGGTCTTCCAGGAACATCACGCTACATCACAACAAAGAACCGCAAGAATACTCCAGATCGTCTGGAACTTAAGAAGTATAATCCTATCCTTAAGAGAGTAACAGTTCATAAGGAAATTAAATAATTGAAACCACATGGCAAAGAAAACAGTCGCAACCCTTCAGAACAAAGACGGACGTTCTTATTCTAAGGTCATCAGAATGGTAAAGTCTCCTAAGACTGGTGCTTACGTATTCGATGAGAAGATGATTCCTGCTGAAACAGTAAAGGATTATTTCAAGAAATGATAAACTCCCGTTATGACGGGATATTGCATAAAGAAACCTCTCCACGTACGATGGAGGGGTTTTTTGTTGTTTTTTGTCACCTTTGTGCTTTAAAGATTGTATCTTTGCAGTGATAATTATCGATAATTTTGTTTTTACATGGGATTTTTTGATTTGTTTTCCAAGAAAAAGAAGGAAACGCTTGACAATGGACTTGCCAAGACAAAGGAAAGTGTGTTCGGAAAGATAGCACGTGCCGTTGCCGGTAAGTCGAAGGTTGATGAAGAAGTACTTGACAATCTGGAGGAGGTACTCATCACGTCGGATGTCGGTGTGGATACAACTTTGGAGATTATCCGCAGGATTGAAGAACGTGTGGCACGCGACAAGTACGTCAATACTTCGGAGCTCAACAGTATTTTGAGGGAAGAGATAGCGGCATTGCTGGTCGACAATAATTCTGAAGATACTGATGGATTCAAGATTCCTGAGGGCAGAAAACCTTACGTTGTCATGGTTGTAGGAGTGAACGGAGTAGGAAAGACTACTACAATCGGCAAATTGGCTTATCAGCTGAAAAAGCAGGGACTGAATGTCTATCTGGGTGCGGCTGATACTTTCAGAGCCGCAGCCGTTGAACAGCTTTGCATTTGGGGTGAACGCGTGGGAGTGCCTGTGATCAAACAGCAGATGGGTGCTGATCCGGCTTCAGTTGCTTATGACACTGTAAGCTCTGCGGTTGCAGGTGGTGCCGACGTTGTTCTTATTGATACAGCTGGACGTTTGCACAATAAGGTGAATCTGATGAACGAGCTGACTAAGATAAAAAATGTCATGCGTAAGGTTGTACCTGGAGCACCGGATGAGGTTCTGCTGGTTCTTGACGGTTCTACAGGACAGAATGCATTTGAACAGGCAAAACAATTTACGAAGGCTACGGAAGTAACATCTATGGCCATAACCAAGCTTGACGGTACTGCTAAAGGCGGTGTGGTTATAGGTATTTCGCAACAGTTCAAGATACCTGTTAAATATATCGGCTTAGGCGAAGGAATGGAGGATCTGCAGCCATTCAACAGGACTGAGTTCGTAAACTCTCTCTTCGGCGACAATTGATGTCTGCCTAAGGCGTGATCGCATGGTTTCTTGTTGAATATGGCCGTGTCGGCAAAAGATAAATACAGACTATCTGATGAGAAAAAATACAGTGGATATTATAACGCTGGGATGCTCAAAGAATCTTGTTGATTCAGAAAAACTGATGAGACAGCTTGAACTAAATGGTTACAAGGTTACGCATGATTCTGATTGTCCCAGAGGAGAGATTGCAGTCATAAATACTTGTGGGTTTATCGGAGACGCAAAAGAAGAATCCATAAATATGATATTGGAGTTTTGTCAGGCCAAGGAAGAAGGAAGGCTTAAGAAACTTTATGTCATGGGTTGTCTTTCCGAACGCTACCTTAAAGAACTGGGCAAGGAAATTCCGCAGGTTGATAAGTTTTACGGAAAATTCAATTGGAATGAACTTATTTCCGATTTGGGCAAGGTGTATATGGAGGATCACCGAATAGAGAGGTGCATTACTACTCCTAAACATTATGCCTATCTGAAAATTTCCGAAGGCTGTGATCGCCATTGTGCTTATTGTGCTATTCCTATTATCACGGGAAGGCATGTTTCGCGTCCGATAGAGGAGATTGTGGATGAAGTAAAGATGCTGGTTGAGTCTGGTGTAAAGGAGTTTCAGATTATTGCTCAGGAACTGACGTTTTACGGACTGGATCTTTATGGACGCAGATGCATTGCCGAGTTGGTGGAGCGCATTTCGGATGTCAAGGGTGTGAAGTGGATAAGGCTTCATTATGCTTATCCTCATGATTTCCCCGAGGATTTGTTCAAGGTTATGCGCGAAAGAAAGAATGTGTGCAAATACATGGACATTGCGTTGCAGCATGTCAGCACCAAGGTGTTGACAAATATGAGACGCCATGTAACCAAAGAAGATACTTATGCTCTTGTAGAACGTTTCAGAAAGGAAGTTCCAAGCATTCATTTGCGTACAACGCTTATGGTAGGATTTCCGGGAGAGGGCGAAGAAGAGTTTGAGGAGTTGAAGGAGTTTGTCCGCTGGGCTCGTTTTGATAGGATGGGGGCATTTGCCTATTCTGAAGAAGACGGAACTTATGCGGCAAGGCATTTCAAGGACGAGGTGCCGGATGAAGAGAAACAGCGCCGTTTGTCAGAACTAATGGCCATTCAGCAGAATATTTCTGGTGAACTGAGTCAGGCAAAAGTCGGTAAGGTTTTCAAAACAGTGATAGATCGTGTTGAAGGCGATTATTATATCGGTCGAACAGAATTTGATTCTCCAGAGGTTGACCCCGAAGTGCTTATTCCTGTTGACAACGGTAAGCTCCGTATTGGATGTTTTTATAATATCCGCATAATCGATGCTGATGATTTTGACCTTTACGGTGTAAGAGAATAAGAATATAGAATTAATAAGAAGAATGCCATATAACGAATGCACAGTTGAAATATGAAATATAAGGATTTTGTTAAGAGATTGTCGGAAACACTGGAAGTGGATGAACCAGAAACGGAAGAAATGGTGGAGACTTATTTGAATGAACTGCTGAAATCCGTTGCTGAGGGCAATGTCGTATCTGTGCAGGGAATTGGTAATTTTGATACAAAGGTTAAGGCTGAGAGGAAAATGTATAATCCGACGACAAAAGAGACGGTTATTATACCTTCCAGACGTGTCCTTAATTTTCGTCAGAGCGCTGTGCTTAAAGAAAAATTCAACAAGTGATAATTGCTTATGGGTACAAAGGTTACAGTTCAGATGATTGCTGACGCCATGGCCGATAAGCTCGGCTTGACAAGAAAGAGTGCAGATGCGTTTTCCAAGGCATTCTGGAATGTTATAATTGAGGGACTTGACGCGGACGGAATAGTGCGCATCAAAGGTTTCGGAACGTTTAAGCTTGTAGACATCAGCAGTAGGGAAAGTGTTAATGTTGCAACAGGTGAGCGTTTCGTGATACAAGGGCATAAGCGCGTGTCTTTTGTTCCTGACGATGCCGCCAATTTGTTTTTCACGGAAACGGTTTCTGATGACGGTGCTGAAGCTGACGAGGAGCAGGCTGGTGTTGATGATGTCGTTTCTGATGAGTCTGGTGATGAAGATATTGCTTCAGATGTTGAAAACAGTGCTCAGGAGGCTTCTGTTTTTGAAGCTGTTACTGAAATGGTTGTTTCTACTGAAACTGTTGCAGACGTGTCTTCGGCAGAACCGAATGCAGTTTCAGAGGAATCTACTGCTGAAGCTTCGGAATCAGTTGAAAATAATGAGGCTGACGGAAAGCCTGAACCTGAAAATAATGATGATCCTCGAGAAAACTCAGATACAAGTAATAGTGATGAGCCTGAATACGAGGAAAGGCCAGTTGATGAATTTTCAAATATAGATCTTATTATTTCAACTCCGGAGAGCATCGAGGATGCAAAGCGTCGTTTGGAAGAGGCTAGAGGATATGCTGAAGCAACAGCTCTTGAGGCTCAGAAGGCTAGGGAAGAAATGGTAAGACTGGAACAGCTTGTTGATAGATTGGTCAACAATCTTGCTCCGGCTAGCGTACAGACGTCGGTAGAGAATGTTGATGTTCTGCCGAATGCGGACACAGAACAGAAAGAAGATAATGTTGCGGTAAAGACTGAATCCAACGATGATTATGTCTCGAATGACGATAGCAACAAGAACGGTAAGAAACGTAATAATAAGATTGTAGCTATTGCATCGGTGATAGCAGTATTGATTGTTGCCGGAGCGATAGCTGTATATATGTTTGTAGCAAATGGGAATAATTCTTCCCAGATACCAGCAGTGAAAGAAGAAACTGTTGCCAAAGTGCAGAACAAACCTGTAAAGATTGTGCAAGATAGTGCAAAGGTTAAAACTGCAAAAGCTGATTCTGCAAAGATTGAGGATAAAATCAAGCAAGAGGTTCTGGATTCTTTGAAGAACCTGCGTGCTAAAGCTGTTGCAGATTCTATAGCAAAGGCTGAGCACGCTAAGCCTGCACGTCCTGCAGAATATGTGATAAAGAAAGGTGAATCATTGACAAGGGTGTCGCAGAAGTTCTACGGAACAAAAGATTCTGTGTATGCAATTATAAAAGCCAACAGATTCAAGAATCCAGATAATGTTCCAGTGGGCACTACAATAAAACTGCCGTGAGCATGTTGAATTTGCAACTATGCTTATTGCAGGCTTGTGTCTGCTGAATGTTTATGGCCTGGCTAACAGAATATAAATACTCTTAAAATCAAAGTAAGCGTTTTCTTTTTTAATAAATTTTAAAGGCAACTGTTAATCGAAAATGGTATTTTTGCGCCCAGAAAATCATAAATAAATATACATATTATGGCAGAAGCTATAGATATTCGTGAGTTGAACGAACGTATCGAAAGGCAGAGTTCTTTCGTTACAAACCTGATGACAGGTATGGATCAGATCATTGTCGGTCAGAAGCATCTTGTTGAGTCATTGCTGATAGGTTTGCTTTCTGATGGACATGTGTTGCTTGAAGGTGTGCCGGGATTGGCGAAAACATTGGCAATCAAGACTTTGTCTTCGTTGATCGATGCAAAATTCAGCAGAGTCCAGTTTACTCCAGACTTGTTGCCGGCGGACGTAATCGGTACAATGATATATAGCCAGAAGGACGAGAAGTTTATCGCAAAGCAGGGACCTGTCTTTGCGAACTTTGTATTGGCAGATGAGATAAACCGTGCACCGGCAAAGGTGCAGAGTGCATTGCTTGAAGCCATGCAGGAAAGACAGGTGACAATCAGCACAACAACTTTTGATCTGCCGAAACCGTTCCTTGTACTTGCAACTCAGAACCCGATTGAACAGGAGGGTACTTATCCGCTTCCTGAAGCACAGGTGGACCGATTCATGCTCAAGGTAATCATTGATTATCCGAAACTTGAAGAGGAAAAGAGAATTATCAGACAGAATATTGCCGGCGAGAAAGTTCAGGTTAAGCCTATTATGGGTACCGATGAAATTATAAAGGCACGCGAAGTTGTCAAGCAGGTTTATCTTGATGAAAAGATAGAGCAGTACATAGCTGATATTGTGTTTGCTACACGTTATCCAGATAAGTATTCTCTTAAGGAACTCAACGGACTTATCGCTTTCGGTGGTTCTCCTCGTGCTTCAATCAACCTTGCACTTGCTTCACGAGCTTATGCTTTCATCAAGCGTCGTGGATATGTGATACCTGAAGACGTAAGAGCTGTTGCTCACGATGTTCTCAGACACAGAATCGGACTTACTTACGAGGCTGAAGCAGGTAACATTACATCAGAAGAAATCGTCAGCAAGATATTGAATAAGGTAGAAGTGCCTTAATTGTGCTTCTAAATTGGTATTTGCATTTTGATGTGCATACCTGTTTGGTACTATCGGGCTATCTATATTTATAGTCCGATAGATTATAATTGTTGTTTCATTCAATAAAGTTCACATTATATATGGATACTGCAGAACTGTTAAGTCAGGTGCGTAAAATAGAAATCAAAACCCGTGGACTCTCGAGCAATATATTTGCCGGAGAGTACCATTCTGCATTCAAGGGCCGAGGTATGGCTTTTTCTGAGGTTCGCGAATACCAGTACGGGGATGATGTGCGCGACATTGACTGGAATGTCACAGCCAGATTCAACAAGCCATATGTGAAGGTTTTTGAAGAGGAACGCGAACTGACGGTAATGCTTATGGTGGACGTGTCCGGAAGTCTTGATTTCGGAACTGTTCGTCAAACCAAGCGCGAGATGGTGACGGAAATTGCGGCAACGCTTGCTTTTTCCGCTATACAGAATAATGATAAGATTGGTGTTATATTCTTTTCCGACAGGATTGAGAAATTCATTCCTCCAAAGAAGGGACGTAAACATATTTTGTTCATAATTCGTGAACTCCTTAATCTGAAGCCCGAAAGCGAGCGTACAGATATAGGTCAGGCTGTTGAGTATATGACTAATGCAATCAAGAAGAGATGCACCGTTTTCGTCTTGAGCGATTTCATGGACAATAAGGATTTCAGTCAGCAGCTTACCATCGCGAACAGAAAGCATGACGTCGTGGCACTTCAGGTATATGATCAGCGTATGGCGGAACTTCCGGATGTGGGAATAATGAAGCTGAGAGATGCAGAATCTGGTGAAGAGATTTATGTGGATACTTCATCAAAGGCTGTCAGAAGAGCTCATCATGAATGGTGGGTGAAGTACCAGCTTTATCTTAAGGGAGTATTTGCCAAGTGCAGTATTGATAGTGTGTCAGTACGCACAGACGAAGATTATGTTAAGGCATTGATGAACCTTTTTCAAAAGAGAAGTTAGCTCATGAATATCAGAACCATATTTTTAAGTCTTTTTTTCCTGCTGGCAGTATTTGCAGGATGGAGCGATGCTGTTTCTCAGGTAACGGTGGATGCTAAAATTGATTCAACTGCAATATTCATCGGAGAGCAGACAAGCATTGTCGTAGAAGTAAGTTCTGACAAAGGAAAGAAAGTGGAGTTTCCTGTATATGATTCTCTTCAGAATATTGTTCCTGGTGTTGAGGTTTTGAGAAGTACAGATCCTGATACCAGCCTGCTCAACGATGAACGTCGTGTACTTCTTACGAAGAAATACATAATTACATCTTTTGATACAGCATTGTATTACATTCCGCCTGTACAGGTGAATGTTGATGGACGTAAGTATCAATCCAAGAGCTTGGCACTCAAGGTGATCACTTTCGATATAGATACAGTTCATACCGACAGCATATTCGGAATGAAATCGGAAATGGCGCCTCCTTTCAGTTGGGACGATTGGGATCTTCTTGTATGGCTTTCAATTATAGTTGTAATTCTTACAGGCGTGTTGCTGTATGTGATAGTACGTCTGAAGGACAACAAACCTATTATCCGAAGAATAAAGCTCAAACCGCATCTTGCTCCTCATAAGGCCGCTATGCAGAAGATTGAGCATATCAAGGAAGAGAAGATTTGGCAGAAAGAGGATTCAAAGGAGTATTATACCCAGCTTACAGACACTCTTCGTACTTACATTAAGGAGCGTTACGGATTCAATGCGATGGAGATGACGTCGTTTGAAATAATACAGCATCTTACTGAGTTCAATGACGATCAAGCAATCAGCGAACTTAGAGAGCTTTTCCAGACTGCCGATTTGGTGAAATTTGCCAAGTACAGCACTCTCATCAATGAGAATGACAGGAATCTTGTAAGCGCTATAGAGTACATAAATCAGACCAAGATAGAAGAAACTCAGCCGCAGCCTACGGAGATTGTTGTGGTTGAGAAGCGCTCAAGAATGGCAAAGATTATTTTCTGGATTTGTATTGGTGTTGCGGCTCTCGCATTGGCAGGAGTCATATCCTACATGGTATACCGCATTATATTTCTTAATCTATAAATGACGGAAAGATGATATTCAAGAATCCATATTTTTTTGCATTGCTGGCTGTCATTATACCATATATTTTGTGGTATGCGCTGAAATATAAGAAGAGTCAGCCTGCACTTAAGATGCCTGAGACGGCGAAGTACAGATATGTACCTAAGTCGTTCAGGATTTATCTCATGCATGTTCCTTTCATTTTAAGGATTATACTGCTGATTTTGGTGGTTATCATTTTGGCTCGTCCGCAAAGCAAGAATACATGGAGCAATACGGATGTTGAAGGTATAGACATGATGTTGGCTGTCGATGTTTCTACAAGTATGTTGGCGCAGGATTTCAAGCCTAACAGAGTGGAGGCATTGAAGGAAATTGCCAAAAGATTTATAGAGACACGTCCGAACGACAATATCGGTCTTACGGTTTTTGCCGGTGAGGCATATACGCAGTGTCCTTTGACCATTGACCATAGCATTCTCATGAGTCTTTATGAAACTGTTGACTGTCAGATGGCCGCCAACGGTACCCTCGAGGATGGAACAGCTATCGGTGATGGAATAATGAACTCCCTCATCAGACTTCGTGACAGCAAGGCCAAGTCCAAAGTTCTTATACTTCTTACAGATGGTGTCAACAATAGAGGTAACATTTCTCCAATGACGGCAGCCGAAATAGCCAAGAAGAATAAGGTAAGAATATACACTGTCGGTATTGGAAAGAACGGCATGGCCATGTATCCGCTTCCTACGGGAGGTACGGTTATGATGCCTACAGAGATTGATGAGAAAACGATGACCGATATTGCAGAACTTACTGGCGGAAAGTATTTCCGTGCAAAGAAGAATTCTGAGCTAGAGGAAATATATAGGGAAATCGACAAGATGGAGAGAACAAAATTCAATGTAACCCAGTACAGCAAGCGAAATGAACTGTATGAACCTTTTGCCGTGGCTGCATTGATAGTCTTTTTGCTTGAGTTGCTCATGAGACTTGTTGTTCTTAAACGCTTACCATAAAAAATTACGTTATGTTCAGATTTGCAAATCCACAGTATCTGTATCTATTGATACTTATTCCGATTTTTATTCTGGTGTACATGATTATGAGACGCCAGATGAAGCGTCGTCTTAAGGAATTTGGCGATATGGCACTTCTGGCCGGATTGATGCCTGACGTTTCTTCTTCAAGGCGTAATATTAAGTTTGCTTTGATGATGTTCTCGTTGGGACTGATAATCTTTATACTTGCGCGTCCGCAGTTCGGCACGCGAAATGAGGAAGTCAAGCGTACAGGTATTGAAACTATAATTGCCGTAGACGTGTCGAATTCGATGCTGTGCGAAGATATAAAACCTAGTCGACTCAGCAAGGCCAAAATGCTGGTGAGCAAGCTTATAGATCAGTTTGACAATGATCGTATAGGATTGGTAGCTTTTGCAGGAAATGCCATAACACTGCTTCCTGTTACATCTGATTATGTTTCTGCAAAAATGTTTTTGGATCAGTTGGCTCCATCAACAATAAGTTTGCAGGGAACAGATATCAGCGCAGCCATTCAGCAGGCAAGCCGTGGCTTCTCTAAGAATAAGAATATCGGTCATGCATTGATTCTTATTACAGATGCTGAGGATAATGAAGACGGTGCATTGGAAGCGGCAAAGAAACTTTCAGAAAGCGGTGTGCGCATCTTTGTGCTTTCTATAGGAACATCTGCTGGTGGTCCTATACCGATGGGAAACGGCAGTTATAAGACTGATGCATCCGGAAATGTTGTAACTACCAGTCTCAATGAGAGCATAGGTAAATCTATAGCAAAGGCCGGCAACGGTGTGTATATACATGTTGACCAGACAGAACAAGCACAGAACCTGTTGTCGAAAGAGATTGAAAAGATGCAGAAAGATGAAATATCGTCAACGTTATATTCTGAGTATGATGAGCAATTTTTTGCAGTTGCAATAATATTGTTTATTGTCCTTCTTGTGGAAATGTGCATAATGGAAAGGCATAATCCTTTGTTTAAGGGCATCAAATTGTTTCGTTGATTGAAAAATGTTTAGTGCAATGAATAGGGCAAGATTTATTCTGTTTTATATTTATATGCTCGTCGGTTTATGTGTTTCGGCACAGACAAACGACCGCGATTGCATCCGTATGGGAAATAGTCTTTACAAGCAAGGGCAATTCAGCAAGGCGGCAACAATGTATATGAAGGCCATCGACAAGAAGCCTTCGATGGAAGCATATTATAATCTGGGCAATGCATTGGCTATGCAGGGACAGGACTCCACTGCCTATGAACGATATAATGATGCTGTGAAGATGTCGGGAGCAAACAATCTCAAGAAGGCAAAGCTTTTCCATAATATGGGAAATTTGCAGTATGCCTCGAAAAACTACGATTTGGCTGTACAGCTTTACAAGAGTTCCTTGAGATGCAATCCTTATGACAATGAAACAAGGTACAATCTTGCAAAGGCTTTGCATGAGATGAAGAAAAATCAAAACAATAAAGGTTCCGGTTCTGGTAACGGCAATGATAAGGACAACCAAAACAAAGACAAAAACGGTAAGGACGATAAGCAGGAACAGAACCAGAATAATGCTCAGAATCAGAATGACCAGAAGAAGAATGATGAGCAGAAAAAGAACAACCCTGAAAGCAACATGTCCGAAAGTGCTGCTGAACAGCTTCTGAATTCTGCACAGCAGGATGAAAAGAATGTTCAGGAGAAAATCAATGAAAGAAAGAAGCGTCAGGGACAAGCTGGTACGCGCAAGTTGGAAAAGGATTGGTAATGATGTGAGCCCCGTTGGATGAGACAGAACTGTGTTAACGGACGTTTCACGGATTTTAATTATGAACTAGAATAGAAAGAAAATTTTAGATATGTATACGGCGACAATGAAGAAGATTGTGCTTATTGCAGTTTATATGTTCATTGGAATTGCAACTGCATTTGCAGACAATGCACGCATCACGGTAGAAGCACCGTCTGCTGTAGAGGCTGGCGATCAGTTCCGAGTACAGTTTACGGTCAATACAGATGATGTTAGCAATTTCGAAGCACCTGATTTCAAGGGATTCGAAGTGATATTCGGTCCTTCAACAATGAGACAGTCTGGTGTTCAGATCATAAATGGACGAGCTTCAAGGAATAGTTCCATAACATATACATTTGTTATTCTCGGCTCGAAGCCAGGAACATATAAACTAGGTAGTGCCACAGCTGTTGTTGACGGCAAGACTATACGTTCGAACAGTGTTCAGATAAAAGTCCTTCCTATGGGACAAGGCGGTGCGTCTTCTTCGCAGTCAGGTTCAAGTAGAAGACGTTCACAGTCCGGCAATAGCAATCCTTCGGCAAGCGATATTTCGCGCGATGAATTGTTCATAACAGCAGAAGCCAGCCGCACACGAGTTCATGAGCAGGAAGCTATATTGCTTACGTACAAGTTGTATACATTGGTTAACCTGACCCAACTTGACGGTAAATTGCCTAGTTTGAACGGGTTCCAGATTCAGGAACTTCCGCTTCCTAGGAACAAGAAATATTCTCTTGAATCATATAATGGACGCAACTACCAGACTGTTGTATGGTCGCAGTATCTTTTGTTCCCTCAGCAATCTGGCGATCTTGTCATACCAGCATTGACTTTTGAAGGTATCGTACAGGAAATCAATAGAAACATCGACCCAATAGATGCTTTCTTCAACGGTACAAGCGGTTTGATAGAGCTGAAGAAGAAAATCGTTGCACCGAAGATTGTCATACACGTTTCGCCGCTTCCTGCAAAACCTGATAATTTCTCAGGTGCAGTCGGCCACTTCTCCGTATCTTCAAGCATAAGCGGAGATAAGTTCAAGACAAATGATGCTGTGACATTCAAGGTTGATGTCAGCGGTACGGGAAACATGAAGCTTATCAGCACACCAAAAGTGAATTTCCCTAAGGATTTTGAAGTATATGATCCTAAGATAAATGATAATTTTTCAATTACCCGCAATGGATTGACCGGTACAAGACAGTTTGAATACCTTGTTGTTCCAAGACGTCCTGGTACATATACTATACCGGCAATCGACTTTGTTTATTTTGATACATCTGCTGATGTATACAAGACCGTTTCAACCAAACCTTACGCAATTACAGTTGAGAAGGGCAAGGGTAATGCGAGTCAGGCTATAGCTGATTTCACCGGAGGTCAGGAAGATGTCAAGACACTCAATGAAGATATCAGATATATCAAGACTGGAGATGTCAAACTTAGCAAGAACGGTGCTCCATTCTTCGGAACATGGATGTATGTTCTGGCTTATGTAGTATTGTTGATTGTTTTTGTCGTAATTCTTGTGCTCGGACGCAAGCAGATGCGTGACAATGCAAATATCGCCAAGATGAGAGGCAAGAAGGCCAATAAGGTTGCAGGTAAACGTATGAAATACGCTTCCCAGCTTCTCAGTGCTAAGAAACAGGGAGAATTCTACGATGAAGTGCTCAGAACTCTTTGGGGATACATAAGCGACAAGCTTAATATTCCACAAGAGCATCTCAACAAGGACAACGTGGCCATGAGACTCGATGAGCATGGTGTCGATAAAGCTCTTACCGAAGAGTTCATAAAGGTTCTGAATGACTGCGAATTTGCACGTTATGCACCAGGAGATGCCATAGAAACTATGGATAAGACTTATGAAGACGCAGTCGCTATAATCAGCAAGATGGAGAACAATATAAAGAAATGATTTGTATGAAAAGATATTTGATAATGTTATTCGCCTGTTTGGCAGTACTTTTTGCAGATGCAAAGTCTGATGCATCGCAGAATTTAGGTTCTGTGGGCACAGGTATTTCAAATGTCAGCATCATAAAGGGCGCTACTAAAAAACAGGCTGACGAGGCTTACGAAAAAGAGGATTACCAGAAGGCTGCTCAGCTCTATGAGTCGCTTATGGCCGAGAAAGGCGTTTCGTCTGAATTGTATTACAATCTCGGTAACTGCTATTATAAGCTCGACAATATAGCAGGAGCTGTGTTGAACTACGAACGTGCCTATATGCTTGATCCGGGTGATGCCGATATCCGTGCAAACCTTGCTTTGGCAAGAGGCAAGACTGTAGATAAGGTTACACCTCCTTCAGAACTGTTTTTTGTAACATGGGCTCGCAACGTTATGAACATGACCAGTGTCGATTCATGGGCCGTTATTGGTATATGCGCCTTTGCACTTATGATCTGCGGTATATTGGTGTATGCTTTCATGTCGCGTATACTATGGCGCAAGGTCGGATTCTATTCATCTTTGGCAATGCTGTTTGTTGTAGTCATAGCCAATGTTTCAGCCTACAATCAGCAGAAATCAATCGATGAGTGCAGCTCGGCTGTTGTGATTGCCCAGAGTGTTACTGCAAAGAGTTCACCAAGCGACAGCAGTACCGATCTTTTTCTTATGCACGAGGGTACAAAAGTAGAAATCAGCGATAAGACAATGCGTGGCTGGTACGAAGTAGTCCTCGAAGAAGGTAAAGTAGGCTGGGTTCCTGCAGAGAGCGTTGAAATCATTTGATGTCAAGTCCTTCAATAGCAGATATTGTTTAATGTGAACCACAACGTTTTTTATGGATTTAAGCAAGTTGTTAGATTTAGATCAGAGGTTGACGTTGGCCGTCAATGGCAGTGATTCCATCTTTTGGGACAACCTCATGTATGTAGTGACAAATACTTTGTCATGGTCGTTGCTGATGCTTGTTCTTATTATGGTGGTTTTCAAAAACAATTCTGTAAAGGATTCGGTCTTGATATTCATCACCATTGGAGTAATGATATTTGTTGCCGACAGACTTTGTTCCGGCATTGTGAAACCTGGAGTTGCGCGATGGAGGCCTACGCAGGACCCACAGATCATGTATCTGGTGGATATTGTCAATGGATACCGCGGAGGTCGTTTCGGATTCTTCTCCGGTCATGCCTGCAATACTTTCTGTGTTGCCACTTTTCTTGCTTGGTTGTTCCGTTCGCCTAAAGTCACAGCGGTACTTTTCTTTTGGTGTGCCACTACCACTTTCACACGTCTTTACTTGGGCGTTCATTATCTAGGTGATGTTACTGTTGGTGCAATTGTCGGTTTTGCCATCGGCACGTTATTTTATTTTATTATGCGACGCGTTCAGATGCGTATGGGAACGGTGAAACTTATATCCGAACAGTTCACATCTTCCGGATATATGAAAGCAGACATGGACATGTTCCTGTCAGCCGTATTCTTCAATTACATCTGTATAGTAGTTTTTTCACTGACGCTTGGCATTCGTTGACATGCAGGTTAAGAAGCAGAAGCGTCTTCAACTTTTAGGTATTTTCTTATGATTATTACGTTTAATGAACTTCGTGAGCTTAAGGCTGCACTTCCTGACGGCGCAATGCACAGGATTGCCGAGGAGCTCAACGTGGATGTAGATACGGTGCGCAACTATTTCGGTGGAACCAATTTTGATGAAGGCTTGAGTACAGGTCTTCATCTTGAAGCCGGTCCAAACGGCGGACTGTGCTGTATTGACGATACTACAATATATGACAAGGCTCTTCAGATTTTGGCCGAATACAGCATCTGATTTTGCCGTGAATATACAGATGTTTCTTGGAAACTTCCATATTCACTTTTGAGTGAAATTTTACGAATTTAGAAATATGCAGGGATGGTGGCATTAGTATATCAGCCACCATCCCTTTTCTTGTTGTTTGCATTTCTCTAATCGCCATTTTCAAGCCGTGAATCCAATGTGTCTAGGAGGTGCAATGCTCACTGTGCTGCATCCGATATAGTTGAGTTCTGTGTCTATTACATCACTTTCCTCAATTGTGCAAAGCAGGTGGCTGTCGTATGGATTGTGCGGAGTCGACATAACACGTTTGGCCATGCTTTTTATTACTCCGTGTTCTATCAGATTGTGAATCCACCTTCCGTTTCCGAAGTATCTGTCGCGTTGTGCCACAGCTTTCTCTATAATGTTTTCTATTCTTCTTTCAGCCTCTTTGGTCAATATGAAATTGCGTTCTTTCAGTATTGCATGGCATATTTCCATAAGTTCCTGCTTTGTGTAATGCTCGAAACGGAAGCAAAGCGGAAATCTGTCTTTCAGTCCCTGATTGAACTTCAACAGATTCATCATCTTGTCCTCATATCCGGCCAATATTACTATCATGTCAGGATTGGGTTCTGACAGAACAGTCAGCAGAGAATTCAGCACCTCCTTGCCGAAGTCGTTGGAGTCATCGCCACTGTCAATCAGAGTATATGCTTCATCAATGAACAGCACGCCTCCACGTGCCTTCTCAATGATTTCTTTCATGTTGTCTTCCGTATGTCCTATGAACTTGCCTAAAAGTTTTGTGCGGTCTGTTTCGACAGTATGACCTTTGCTGAGCAGTCCCATGCTGTGGTACATCTTTCCGACAAGTCTTGCAACAGTAGTTTTTCCAGTCCCCGGTCCTCCCATGAAGAGCATGTGATGCCTGTTGTCAGTCAAACTTTCCAGGCATAGCATGCGCCTTTCTTTCTGAAAAAGAGCCTGCATGCGTGCTTCGTGTATTCCGTTTTTCAGCTTTTCCAGACCAATCAGTTTCTGCAGTTCTGTTTCTGCATGCATACCGTTGTCAACGTTTTCTTCCTTGATTTCAGGCGTGCAATCAGATTTGTATTCCTCAAACGTTTCTTCAAAGAGTTTGAAATCTTCGTCTTCTACGCTGTCGGCATACGTTTCACTGTCTGTTGTGCAGAACGTGTTAGCGTCTCCTAAAAGTTCATCGATGGCTTTGCAGTTGCTTCTGAAATCAACTATATTTTCAGTCTCACCGTAGAAAATGAATGTTGAATTGTTGAAATCACCGTTATTTATAATGCCGGCTAGTTCATCCAGCTTCGATACCAGATTGTCGTTGTATTCAGCCTTGGTTATAGCCATAGCCACCACTTTGTGCGTCTGTATCTGCACCGTAAGTTCGTCCAGGCTGACTATGCCGTGTATCAGATCATCAAGAGACAATCTGAAGCGGGCCTTTATGTTGTCGTCCGTCACATAAGCGGATAAAATGAACATTGCAAAAAATATGGCATCGTATTTCTTTCCGCTTACAATCATGTGAGGAGTCTGGCTGCATGCACCGTCTTCAACCAAGCATCTCTGTATATAGAGCTTTTCCACCAGTTCTCCGGCCAGACGTGTGCTCACCCTTTCGCTTTTCAATCTTGTCCACCACGATTTGTGTCTTAGTTCTTCTGCGAAAAGTTTCTCGGCACCATATTCGCTGAAATTTTTCATTTCAGCTCTTGCATAACTGCCTCCGTCGCAGCACTCATCGCCGATGTTGATTTCAGCCAGCCATCTGTATATACCGTTGCACATGATGTGCACCATGTATCTGCCTTCTTCCCATACATGGTCTGTTGCTATTTCGAACTGGCACACTTTCACTTTTTTCTGATTCTTCCTCACTTGCAGAGTGCTTTTCCCTGCAAGCTGTCTGTGTGCGTCGTAAACGAAGATTGAAATCTCCTTAACGAAATATACGTAACTCGAGAACCTTATTTCGGCTCTCATCGTGTAGTCTACAAATTCCTGTGTACAAGTATTTTCTTCTGAGGCACGCATAATGCGTAAAACATGATTATTTTTCATAAAACAACAAATGTTTGATTGTGATTTAGATTTTAGTATAAAAAATCAGCTTTCCTCTACTGCGGGGGAAAGCATAGCAAAAAGAATAACTCCGGCTTCCCATCTGAAGCTGGAGTGAAAAACTCAAATGTCAAAGAACACAACACCTACGGCCACAGATAATTCTGCAGCATAGATTCTTCATTTACATTTGCCCGAAAGTGTATCCGGCAGATTTGTGTGGAGCTGTTTTTCCGTTGCGTATACAAAACTGCGCACCACGTTCATCTGCCTTACATTCACCGCAACTGCGGTGGGGCAAATCCTAAGAATCTGTTGTTGAACTTCTTTGACATAATGTTTTTTGTTGTTTTATGTTATGTTGCTTCGTACTTCAATAATTCGGCATGCGAAGCCTTCATGCCTGCAAATATATCTACTGAAATCTGTTTTGTCAATAGTTTCTTCTGTTTTTTTTTCAGTCTGATAGGGATTTACGGTCACATGGAACTATTGTTTGCCATACATAAACATGTTTGTGTATCCTGTCAGCTTTCATGTATTTGTTTGTTCTCTTATTCTGTGTCTGTACATCTGTGCAGGCATAATTGCGAGGGCTCACGGCAAAAATTTCGAGCGCGTATGTTCTTTGCTGTGAGCCCTCGCAGATTTTCTGTTAGAGGCTTATGTACGTTTTTTCACTTATGTTTCTTATGTATGATTAGATTCTGCAATATAAGAATGAAGGAACTGCTTTCAGAATGAATGCTATCAGTTTCCAGCGTTTGGTGATGTAGATGGTCTTTTTCTTGTTTTTCATGGCTCGGAATATTTGTTTTCCTGCAGTTTCAACTGGAGCAATCCAGAAGAGACCTTCGCCTTTTGCCATGGCTGTGTCTACAAATCCCGGTCGGATGTCGGTTATGTATATGGGAAGTTTCAACTTGAAGATTTTTTGTCTGATTCCCTCTGTGTAGTTTATCTGGTAAGCTTTTGAGGCATTGTATGCAGGTGCGGTGCCGTTGCCCCTCAGGCCTCCGACCGAAGTGATGACTGCCAGATGACCGTAGCCCTGCTTTATGAAGTGTCTTACGCTCCAGTCTATTATGTACGTCCATCCGACAATGTTCGTTGCTATGGTTCTTGCTTCAGGACTATATTCCAGAGCATCGTTCAGTTCTCCAGTGCCTGCGCTTACAATGATTGTGTCCATACCGCCCAGCTTTTCGGTCAGCTCTGTCAAAGCATGTTCTGTGCTTGTCGTGTCCGATATATCGCATGCTTTGGCTATGAATTTGTCCGGTGCACTGGATGCCAGTTCCTTGAGCTTGTTTTCCCTTCTTCCCATTATGCCGATTCTTGCTTCTGTTTCCGAGTAGAGCAGGGCGACCTCTCTTCCAATACCCGATGATGCTCCGATGATGATTACTTTTTCCATTTGATATTCTGCCTTTTTTGTTTAGTGGAGCAAAGGTATACCTGTGAATCGGCATTTTTCTTTAAATATTTCAAGATTTGTCGGTCTTGAGCAGTTTCTTGCGTATTGCGCTGACGGTCTCTGGTGTGACGCCGATAAATGATGCAATTTCTTTCAGTGGAATGAGTTCCTTAAGGTCCGGATATCTGTTCATGAAGTCTATGTATCTTTCCTCAGCCGTGCAGCAGTATGAGTCTGTAAGCCTTCGGTATGTCATGGCGAAGAGCTGTTCGGCAAGGATTCTTCCGATGCGCTGATTCTCGGGCGAGGAGTTCCAGAACTGTTCGAGTTCCGTATATGTGATGAGATGTACACGGCTGTCTTTTATGGCCTGTATACTGCTGAGCGACGGACGTCCGCAGAGACATGAACTGTATTCGCCGACAAGGTCACCTTCGAGACTGTAACCGGTGATGTGTTCGTCTCCGTTGCTGTCAAGCCTTTTGTATCGGAACATGCCTTCTGATATGTACCCTACATGTCTGCACATGTCGCCCTGCTGAAGAAGATATTCCTTCTTCTGTATGATTCTTGTAGTGCCTTGACTGATGATGAAGTCGCGAAGAGCTGACAGGTCGATGTCTGTGAGCCGATATTCGTTTAGATTGTTTTTCATGATTTCCAGTGGTGCGGAAGGTGGATTGAAAAAAGCGTGCGTATGGACAATGTTTGTCCATTATGCACGCTTCGTATCTTAAGGACTTGGCCTCAAAGTGTTGTAAGGTCCGAATTGAGTTTCATCAGACCTTTTGATTTTTCAATCAGTTCAGATGCTTTATTTGTTTTCAGCATCGATAGCATTGAAGATGTCTTCAAGCATCTGTTCCTTTGAACCCTTCCAAGTGAATGTGTGGCGGAGTCCTTCCTTCTCGAACCAGTCAGAAAGTGGAGCAGTCTGATTTCTGTACACTTCGAAACGCTTCTTGATTGTCTCTTCGTTGTCGTCAGCACGTCCCTGTTCCTTAGCTCTGTTGAGAAGTCTAGCCATGAGAGTTTCCTCGTCAACAACGAGTTCAATCATCATGCCCATGTCTGTGTTGCGCTCTGCGAGCATCTTCTTGAGAGCCTCTGCCTGTGCGATTGTACGTGGGAATCCGTCGAAAATCACACCTTTTCCTGGAGTCTGTGCATCGTATGTCTTAGCGAGGATGTCGATCATGAGTTCGTCAGGAATGAGCTGTCCGTTGTCGATGTAGCCTTTAGCTATCTTTCCGAGCTCTGTGCCGTTCTTGATTTCACCTCTGAGCACGTCTCCTGTAGAGATGTGTCCCATTCCGTACTTGCTGACGATTTCGTCGCTGTATGTGCCTTTGCCTGAGCCTGGGGCACCGAAAATGATGATGTTCTTCATTATTTTGTCGTTGTTTTTTGTGATTAATTATATTTATGTTGTATAAACATTATTCTCTTCATTGGTCTTCTTCAACCGTATATATGTCTTTCAGGTTGCGCCCAAGTCCGTCGTAGTCCATGCCGTAGCCTACAATGAAGTCGTCGGGTATTTCCATTGCGCAGTAGTCCACTTTCACATCCTCTTTCAGCTTGCCTGGCTTTACAAGCAGTGATGCGGTTTTGACCTCGATTGCTCCTCTGCCTTGCAGTTCTTTCTGAATATGTTTGAGGGTGGTGCCGGTGTCTACAATATCTTCCACAATGATTACCTTGCGTCCTTTGAGATCGGCATTGACACCAATAAGTTCTTTGACGTTTCCTGTAGTGTCGATTCCTTCGTATGAGGCGAATTTGGCAAAAATGATGTCCGGCTGTATTGTCAGATAACGCACGAGGTCGGCGGCGAACATGAATGCTCCGTTGAGAATGCAGATCATTACCGGCTGTTCGCCACAGAAATCGTGGCTTATGTTCTGAGCCACAGTCTTAACTTTTTCTTGTATGGTTTCATCCGTAATGGACAGGATGAAACTTTTGTCTTTAATTCTGATCATTCTATTGTAAAGACGTCAATAATGTGAAAAAAACCGTGCAAATATACGGTTTTGTATGGAGTTTGGCATAATAATGGGTTCGTTTTGTTATTTTTGCAACATGAAGATTTTATCAGCAGCACAAATGAGAGAGGCCGATGCTTTCACTATCGAGAGCGGGTCTATGGAATCCATCGAACTGATGGAGCGTGCATCCAGTGCCTTTGCTTCAAAGATTATGGAGCGTTGGGGCAAGGATACACCTGTTAAGATTTTTGCTGGTTCGGGCAACAACGGCGGTGATGCGTTGGCTGTAGCCCGTATGCTTTCACAGTCGGGCTACAAGGTTTCGGTATTCCTTTTCAACATAAATGGAAGTTTGTCACCTGATTGTCAGAAGAATAAGGAGAGGTTGGCTGAATGTCCAGGATTGGAAATGACAGAAGTGACTTCTCAATTTGTCCCTCCTACGCTTGATCGCGGCGATCTTGTTGTGGACGGACTTTTCGGTACTGGTATATCGCGTCCTTTGAACGGAGGATTTGCTTCGGTTGTGAAGTACATCAATTCTTCCCATTCAACGGTCGTATCGATAGATGTTCCTTCGGGCCTCATGTGTGAGGACAACTCTTATAATTTCATGAATCATGTGGTGAGGGCTGACTATACCTTCACGTTCCAGTTCCCTAAGTTGGCGTTTTTCTTTCCAGACAACGAGCAGTATGTCGGGGAATGGGAAGTGCTGGATATCGGCGTGAAAGACCCGGAAACCACATCTACTTCAACCTCGTATTTCGTCACAGAACGCGACGAAATGGCCCGGTTGCTCAAGAAAAGATCAAAATTTGCACATAAGGGAAGCATGGGGCACGCCGCACTCGTTGCAGGACGTTCGGCTATGGCCGGTGCTGCAATATTGGCGTCGAGAGCATGCATGCGTGCCGGTGCAGGCAAATTGACTGTGCATACTCCATTTTATAATGTGAGCATTCTTCAGACAACAGTGCCAGAAGCAGTGCTTCATATAGATCCGAACAGCGATTGCTTCTCCACACCTTTTGATGCAGGAGGTTTCGATGCGCTTGGTATAGGTCCAGGCATAGGAACTTCTTCGGACACGGTGCAGGCGTTCATCGAACAGATAAGGCTGACAAAATCGCCTATCGTGATTGATGCTGACGGTCTGAATATTCTCGGTTCGCATAGAGGTTGGATACAGCAGCTTCCAAAGAAGTCTATTCTGACGCCTCATAAGAAGGAATTGTTTGGACTGATAAGTACAACGCGAAATAGTTTTGAGGAACTCGAACGTACGCGCGAATTGGCTGTGCATCAGCAGATATACATCATCATTAAGGGTGCATACTCAATCGTTGTGACACCTGAAGGCAAGTGCTATTTCAATACTACAGGTAATCCTGGTATGGCTACAGCCGGAAGCGGTGATGTGCTTACAGGCATTATTCTGTCATTGCTTGCTCAGGATTATTCTCAGGAAGACGCATGCCGTCTTGGAGTATATCTGCATGGCCTGGCCGGAGATATTGCGGCTGAAGAACTGTCGGAAGAAGGAGTTATGGCCAGCGATATCGTTGAGTGCATCCCTAAGGCTTACAGAATGTTGAGAAATCATTAATTGCGAGAGTGTATTTCAATGTGCATTCTTGCAGATGTTGATTTGTAGTAATTTACTTTTTATCTTATAATGAAGAGAGTATATTTTTTCTTGGCTCTGCTGGCTTCGTTTTCTGGAATTGAAGCCCAGACAAAAGTGGAAAAATTCAATCCCGGTGTTGTAGCAGAGGGCGTCAATTATGCCCTTCCTAAAACAGCTTTGAAGATTCAGGTCGTTGCGACCAAGACTACATTCACTCCTGGTGAGTTCGGCAGATATGCTGAGCGCTATCTGCATCTTAACAATGTTAAGACAGAGGCTGAGGTGAAATGGGAAATCAAGTCTATAAAGGTTTCTACATACGGAGTGCCCGACATGAATAAGGTTTATACCATTAAACTGAAGGACAAGTCTATTGCTCCATTTGTGAGACTCTCTGACGAGGGACTGATCAAAGGTATAAATGCAGAGGCGAATGTGGCATCTGATGCTGTTGAGGTTCCTGCACCGGTTGTTAACAAGCTCAGTGGAAGAAAGTATCTTACAGAAGAAATATTGTCTGCCAATTCCAGATCGAAGATGGCGGAACTGACCGCCGGCGAGATTTATGCAGTACGCGAAAGCAAGAACAGCATCACACGCGGTGAGGCTGATGCAATGCCAAAGGACGGCAATTCGCTGCAGATTGTTCTGCAGTCGCTCGATGAGCAGGAAAAGGCATTGATGCAGCTTTTCACCGGAAAGACGGAGCAGGAGTCTGTTGTCGAAACATTTACTTTGGCACCTGATGCTGATGTTGAGAAAGAAGTTGCTTTCCGTTTTTCTTCAAAACTCGGTCTGGTTGACAATGACGACCTTTCTGGTGAACCGTATTATGTCAGTGTGAAGAATCTGCATTCTGTTCCGGTTCCAACCGAAGAAGAGAAGAAGAAACGCAAGATTGAAGGAGTTGTCTACAACATGCCTGGAATGGCAGAGGTGAAACTTTTCAATTCGTCTTCTACCATTTACAGCGAGGATCTGCCTTTCGGACAGTTTGGAGCAGAGGATGTTCTGATGTCAGCGCTTTTCAACAAGAATGCAACGACTAAGGTGACGTTCAGTACCGTAACAGGAGGTTTGCTCAAGATAGATCAGTAATAACAATGAAATATAAGAGGTTGATTCCGTAAGGCTTTTCAGAAAATCCTGGAATCAACCTTTTTTATGTAAAATAGAAACAATAAGAAAAATATGAATGCAGTAATTGAAAATATGATATCCAGACGCAGTGTCAAAGCGTATAAGCCGGATATGGTTCCTATGGAACTTATAGAAGAAGTTGTGAAAGCTGGAACTTATGCTCCTACGGGCATGAATATGCAGTCGCCGGTGATTGTGGCTGTTGTCAATAAGAAGGTCCGCGACCATCTTTCACGTATGAATGCTTCCATTATGGGGACATCTTCCGATCCGTTCTACGGTGCCCCGGTTGTGCTGGTCGTTCTTGCCGATAAGAATCGTCCTACAGCTGTTTATGATGGAACGCTTGTTATGGGCAACATGCTCAACGTCGCACACTCGCTCGGTCTTGGTTCATGCTGGATACATCGCGCCAAGGAAGAGTTCGATAGCGAAGAAGGCAAGGCGCTTCTGAAAGAGTGGGGACTTGAAGGCGAATATATCGGTATCGGCCACTGCATCTTGGGCTATCCTGCAACAGAACTTCCTGTAGCAAAACCTCGCAAGGCCGATTATGTTCATTTCATCAAGTAAGGCCGATGAAGAAATACAAGGTTTATCTTTTTGACTTCGATTTGACGCTGGCTGACGGAAGCGCGTGGATTGTGGAATGTTTTCAAACCATTCTTCATCGCCACGGCTATACATCCTGTACCGACAACCAGTGCCGGTCTACCATAGGCATGGTGCTTGAAGACGCTTTCGAGTATCTTACAGGAGTTTCTGATCCTGCCTTCTGCCATGATTTACGTTTGGAGTACCGTCAGCTGTGCCGTCCGCAGGTGGCAGAGCGCACGCATTTTATTCCTGGTGCGGAAGCAATGCTGCGTTCGCGTACGGAAGATATACGTATAGGCATAGTAAGTACCAAACAGTCGGATGTAATCTGGAAAACGTTGAGGCTCAATGGACTTGAAAATACTGTTGACCATGTGATAGGGATAGAAGAGGTACAGGCCCCTAAACCTGCTCCTTATGGCATATTGAATGCTTGTTCGCATTTCGGGGTAGATAAGAGCGAGGTTCTCTATTGCGGTGACAGCACAATAGATGCTGAGGCTGCAAAGAATGCAGGAGTTGATTTTGCGGCTGTGACTACAGGCAACACTACTCGTGCCGAGTTCGAAGCATATCCTCATGTTGCAATACTCGATGCTCTTTCTCCTGACTATCTTGCTTGAGAAAGCATTCTCTTGTTTGTGTTTTCTCAGTATTGCTTTTCAGAGTTATATATATAGTATATACGTGACATTAATATATACCGTTTGATGGATATTATAAATGAAAGTCTTATGGAGTTCTTCCATAAGATGGGCTTTTTAAGTGATACAAGATCATTGGGCATCCAGTTGATGATCATATTGGGCGTACTGATTTTGTCGTTCGTGTTGACTAAACTTTTCAGACATGTACTGGTACCGCTCGTTCAGAAAATAACGGCGCGCACACGTGTGAAATGGGACGACTACATTTTCAACGAACGGATGATGATGGCCTTTTCACGAACAATACCTCCAATAGTTTGGTATATTTTCCTTCCTACAGTCTTCGATGAAGGTACGATGGTCTTGGTCATACTTTTGAAAGCCTGTCTCGTATATATGGTCGTTGCCTCTATCATGCTCATAAATACTTTCCTGAATACGCTCTATGAGATTTCAAATGAGCATGAAGTGTTGCGCAACCGTCCTCTGAAAGGTGTTTACCAGATGATAAGTCTGCTGGCAATAGCTGTCGGCATAATAATCATAGTCAGCATACTTATCGATAAGGATGCCACGCGCATTCTTGCAGGTCTTGGTGCTTCTGCAGCAGTGCTAATGTTGATATTCAAGGACAGTCTTCTTGGACTTGTTGCAGGCATACAGCTTACCGTCAACGATATGCTACATCCTGGCGACTGGATAACGATGAACAAGTACGGAGCCAATGGTTATGTAACAGAGGTTTCGCTTACAACAGTGAAAGTGCAGAACTTCGACAAGACAATCACTACCATACCGGCCTACGCGCTTGTGAGCGATTCTTTCCAAAACTGGCGCGGCATGCACGAGAGCGGAGGCCGTCGGATCAAGCGATACATAAACATTGATATTACGACAGTTCATTTCTGCTCCGAAGAAGAACTGCGCTCGCTTGCATCAAAAGGACTTTATTCCGCAGATAAGATGGAAGATAGCGATGGAGTGGTGAACCTTTATGTATTCCGCAGATATGCGCTTGATTATATCTGCAACCGTAAGGACATCAATCAGGATTTCATGCGTATGGTGCGAGTTCTTCAGCCTACATCCGAAGGACTTCCGGTTGAGATATACTGCTTCACCAGCAACACAGAATGGCTTGTCTACGAATCCATCCAGGGAGCAATTTTCGACCATCTAATAGCCATGCTTCCTGCCTTCGGACTTCGTGCTTTCCAGCGTCCGTCGGGCGCCGACCTTCAGGAACACGGTTTCTCAGGCCATGCTCTTGACGAATAGGCGTATGGCTTTCTTTTCGCCGGCGACGATTATAGTGTCGCCTCCCTTCATTTCTACAGACGAATCAGGATTCATTATGTAGCGCGCTTCGTGTTCTATACCCAGTACCAGACAGTTGGCCTCTTCTCTGATGGCCGACTGTGCAATGGTCTTTCCTGCAAGCTTGCAGTCTTCACGCAATGTAAATTTTTCCAATGTAACGACCGTGCTTCCTTCATCGTCCTTGTGTTCCTGCGAAACCGAATCCATCATTTTCTGCAGTTTGTCAATCTGTTCGTCCGAACCGGCAGCCACAATCCTGTCCCCTGGATAAATACTTTCGTTTCCCCCCGGAATGTTTATCTTCATACCTCCGCGTATGATTCTTACGATGCTTGCGCCCGTGTTGTTTCTTATACCCAGCGATTTGAGCTTCTTTCCGCACATATCCGATTTTGCCGGAACTGTGAAGTCTGCAATATGCAGGTCGTAAGGCTGCAGCGATTCCATGAAGTCCTGGTGCATGGCACTGTTGCCCTTCATCAGCACCTCTCTTGCCGAAAGGTTCCTGTTGAATTCATCCTCCAGCTGTGACGAACGCTTTTTCACTCGTCTTGATAACATTATGCTCAGCACCAGCAATACTGCTATGCCGACGATGAATGCAGATGTGAAGTCGAATATTTTTGTTATGCCGTACGACACGAAAGCCACGCATACGATGATTCTTGTCAGATTCAGTCCTACCAGCCATCCCTTGTCAAATCCGCCGTTGCTCCATATACTTCTGGCTTCCTGGCTCTTCCTGTGTTTCGTTGCTATGATGTATATGAAAGGCGACGAGAATGTCAACAGCAATCCCAGTCCTATCAGCTGAATGGCCCATTCTGGTGCAATTTCGCTCAATGTGTCCGTCATAAGAGGGAATATGAACTTGAAGAACGTCACGTTCACAAACATCAGGATTATGCTGTAAATAACCAAGGTCTGGCTCACTTTCTTCAGCAGTTTCTTCCAGTTGCCTTCCATCGAAACCGAGTTCCTGTTCTTGCTGTAGTTTTCAATGAAAAGCCTTACGCCGTTGCTCATGTGGCTGTCCACAAACTCGTATGCCGGTGTAGACATCTTGATAATGTAAGGAGTGAGGAAGGTTGTTATCACCGACACAGCCACGACAATAGGGTAGAGATACGATTCCGTTACCTTGAGCGACTGCCCCAGCGAAGCAATGATGAAGGCAAATTCTCCTATCTGTACAAGAGTGAATCCCGTCTGCATCGATACTTTGAGCGACTGTCCCGAAAGCAGTGTACCGAGCGAAGCAAATACAATCTGGCCTACAATCACAATGACCGTAATTATCGTTATCGGCAACCAGTGCTGAGCCAGTGTCTGCGGATTTATCATCATGCCCACCGATACGAAGAATATCGCACCGAACATGTCCTTGATAGGTTTTACGAGTTTCTCAATTCTTTCTGCTTCAACCGTTTCTGCCAGCACGGAGCCCATGACGAATGCACCCAGTGCCGAGCTGAATCCAGCGCTCACTGCCAGCATCACCATGCCCAGACACATGCCCACAGACAGTATGGTCATCGTCTCGTCGTTGAGATGTTTCTTGAATTTCTTAAGGAAAGACGGTATTACTGCTATTCCTACGACAAACCATATCACTATGTATGCCACCAGTTTTGCCAGCTGTCCTAGCATTTCAGCACCTTCGAAGCTCTGTTTCACTGCGATAGACGACAACAGTACCATGAGCAGTACGGCAAACAAGTCCTCCACGATAAGTATGCTGAAACAAATCTTTGCAAAGTTGCGGTTGCTCAGTCCCAAATCCTCAAGAGCCTTGAAAACGATGGTTGTTGACGACATGCACAGCATCGCGCCCAGAAATATGGAGTTCATTTCGTCCCATCCCAGCAGTCGCCCGGCCGTGAATCCCAGCGACATCATGCCTATAACGATGGTTGCAGTAGCTATAATGGCTGTGCTTCCCACCTGCAGCAGTTTCTTGAAGCTGAATTCCAGTCCCAAGGCAAACAGCAGGAACAGCACACCTATCTGTCCCCATGTGTCAACGCTGCTGATGTTCGAAATCCACGATTCGCCGCAAACATAAGGACCGGCAAAAAGTCCTGCAACAATATAACCCAGTACCACCGGCTGTTTGAACAGCTTGAACAGCAAGCTCGTCACTCCCGCCGTAAGCATTATGACGCATAAATCCTGAAGCATACTCGTTTCGTTTTCTTTATTCAGTTGTCGATGCCGTCTGCACCGGCTTGTTTGTGTTTGTTGTTTGCGGTTGTCTGCCGTTCGTCAGGCACACATGCTTTCCATCACCCTTTGTAGCGTCAGTACGCCGCATCCATCTCTTTTTCCCTTTTCCGGCCTATATTGTCATTTCAGCTCGTCGCCCCTGATGCCCAGTGCGTTCATCAGTGAGTAGCCCAGTATTTCCTGGCAGAATCCCGAGCCCGTCTGAGGCTCCATGGCGAAGAGAGTCTTTTCCTTGTGCTTGATTTTTCCTAGAGCCTCCTTCACCTCGTTGCCGTATTTCTCAATGTCGGCCACAACCATTATGTTCTTTGTTTCCTTGCAGTCGCCTGTGACCTTAAGGGTCTCTACGAAGAAACGTCCCATGTCCGTAACATCTTTTGCCACGGGGTAGGCCGCCATCATGAACTCTCCGAGATTGTCCTTGAACGCCATGCCGTTTATATCCTTTTCCAAGTTCGACGGATTGAAATTGTCCAGTTGTCCGCCGTTGCCGTCATAAATGAATATCACCTGAATCTTGTTGTCGCCCGGTTCGATACCTCCATCCAGAGCCACGCAGTCGAGCCATCGGCACAGATCAGCTTTCTGTATTCTTCTTTCAAGCATACGTTCAAAATTCACTGTGAGGTCAAAAGCCACTTTGTCCAGATATGATGCATCGGCGATGATAACGTTTTCGCTCATGATGCCCGTTACGTCCATTCCCATAGTTTTCTTTCTGTTGGTGCAGTTATGTTTGCTTAATAAATTAATCTTTCTCCACGGCCTGCTCCGGACTGTGCCGATGTTTCGCAAGTCTTGTGCAAATTTAGCAAATATGTCCGAATGAAAGCCCGGTGTGCCTGCTAAGTAATGGTGTTTTTCGCTTAAAAAGCAATGCTTCGGAAGTGTCTATAAACAAAATGCGTTTTACCGGGGTACCCGGTAAAACGCAAAAAGATTGCTTATCTCACGACAAGCAATCTTTACTAACCTTAAAATAAATCTAATACCATGAAAAACACGATGCAAATATAGGCGTTACTTTCTTATCTGCAATACATTATGCAAGAAAAATTCTCTATATTTGCATTATTTAGGGATATTCAGTAAATGTCCCTAAAAAGTAATATGGCATATAAAGTCGATAGA
>ENA-OUQW01000233-OUQW01000233.1-human-gut-metagenome-genome-assembly--contig:-NODE-233-length-70986-cov-16.678251_pt1 | contig 70986 bp, 49 predicted proteins | sample MGYA00248464_ERZ548849 | MGnify/ENA primary metagenome ERZ548849 (study PRJEB26491, sample SAMN04978193) | human gut metagenome | host: Homo sapiens | study: EMG produced TPA metagenomics assembly of... | reverse complement strand
ATGCCTCCGTATTAAATGGTTTAAAATGGCGTCCGGTATTTTATGCTTCTAAAAAAAATAACCAATATACTTTTCACAAAATGACCTGCGGAGTTATCTATCTACCTTTCACTTATTCAAATGGACAAATGCTCCCGGTTTCCTCACCGATTTTGGTGGACAAAGACGGAAATGTGGAGACTAAAAATATCAATATCAATCGGAACATTTCCTTATTTATCCCCGAAAAAGATTTGTATTTACGCTATCGCATTGGCAAAAAATATACACTTCATTATTGGAATAGAGAGTGGGTAAAAGTCGAAACTCAAACAGCCAGTTCAAACAAAGGTCTGACATTTGATAAAGTACCGGATAATACAATCTATTTACTCATACCCGAATATAGTAGAGGAAAAGAAAGACCTTTCACCATAGATAAGAAAAGAGGTATATGCTATTGGTAAGTCGATTATTTTTTATATAAACATTGTTAATATTGTTAAAATCATGCAGACAAAGAAAAAAAATCCTGTTTTACTATTGTTATTTGCAGGACTCTTTTACGGTAGTTTTATTACTGCTCAAACTTATTCATTAGATTCTCAAGCCGAAGAGTTTTATGTAAACCAGATACAACGATTAGATTCTATATGTACAGTAAGTGATTCTGATAAGAAAATACTTCGTGAATATTTCGTCAGTTATCTATTAAATAATGCGGATCCAAAGTGGAGTTTTCAACTTGCTATGAGCCATGTAACAACAAATTCTCTTTGTTATCTTACATTATTTAAAGACGATATGATGCTTGAAGTTAATCGCCATACTTATCAGGATATTCTGGAACTTCAATCTTTAGTCAGCGAGAATGATACCTGTTTTGATACTTTTATTCCGTTTATTCGGCATAAGAATGAAGAACTTGCTTTATTAAGATCAATATATGTAACGAATGATTCTTTGTTCACTCAGAAATCTCGACCGATTTTGTCTCGTTATGATATGCAAGTGAAGAATTTTACTTCATTTCATTTTCATTTATCCAAAAATTATGACATTGTATTAAAGTATAGACTACCTTTGCAGTTGACTGATTCTCAAACAGACTCTATTGTAGATTGTGGAAAAGAACTAAAAAAGTATATGATCCGAAATACGAATTATGATCATTGGAAACACGAGCGTACTAATCTTAGGAAAATACTTTCAGAGAAACAGTATGATATGTTTCTCACATTTAAACATTGGAGTCGTTCCTATCAAGCCGGACTCTATTATTGGGATGCTTTGAAAAAACAAGATTCCAATGCAGGCATGGATAGTGCTCAAGTTGTCCGTGATGTGACAAATTATCATGTTGAACGGAGTAAATTATTTGATATGTATGCTTATGATGATCGGGAAAAATATAATTTACTAGCCGGAGAGTTATATAGAAACTATTGCCCTGTAGCGGTTCGTCGTGTTAACGAAGCGATCAATAGAGAAAAAAACTACCAGGGATCTTATACATGGTAATTCACTACTAATATTCAGATTTATGAAAAAAATCATATCTTTATTTTTGCTATTGTGTACACTATCCATTTGTGCACAACAACAGCATCTACCCGATTCCTTAAAAGAGCGGGAACTTTCTAAAGCATTTTACAACATTCGTCAATTAAGTTGTCTCTCCTGTCAATCCGAGGCATATTCAGTATTTCTCAATTATGCTAAATCTGGCGATGTGCAAAGTATGTACCAATTGTACCAATGTCTAGAAAACGGATGGGGTGTTACAAAAAATCCTTTTGAAGCAGTTGAATGGTTAGAGAAAGCTGCACAAGCTAACTTTGAGATGGCTTATATACGTCTTATTGACATCTATAAAAAAGGATTATATAATATTTCATGTGATTTAGAGAAAGCTTGCCAATATGCACAGCGTTTAGCAGAATTAGATAATCCTATCGGTCATTATCAATATGGTTATTTTTTATACAAGGGACTAGGTTGCGATCAATGCTATGAAAAATCCATGAAATATTTTGCACAGGGCGCTATGAAAAACCATGGTCCATCTATGTATGTGCTTGGGCTGGGCTATCGTAATGGCTATGGATTAACTGTTGATATAAATAAAGCCAGAGATTTACTTTCTAAAGCTGCAGACAAAGGAGTGCAAGCAGCAATTCAGGAATTACAGAGTCCTGTTGGCGAGAACCAGTTAGTAAAAAGAAACTCAGGAGATACTTCTGATATCCTTCCCAATACTTATAAAACTGTTTTAAACCGATTGACAAATGAAATAATAGGGACTTATTCCGGGAAATTGATCACTTATGATTGGAGTGGAAAACATATTATTGAAAGTAATGACTTATTGATGAATATTTATATTGCAGATAATAAAGTAAAAATACATTGGTTAATTGGAAGTAAGGAGATAGTAACACTTAGTAAATTAGCGGATGATTCACTAATTTTTGATAATGTTACTTATCAGAAATCAGATCGTTATAACTCTAATAAATTACAACAATGTCAGTTCATTAGTGCTACTTTTGATTCAAAACAGATAGATGGAAAATCATATTTACATGGCAATTTGCAGGAATATTTTCCGGAATTGAAAGAGAAAGAAAGGCCTATGTACTTTATTGTAGAGAAGAAATCAGACATTGCTTTTCAGGAAGACTTTAAGAAGATAACTAATTTACAAGTGACGCCAAATCTTTTTTATGATACTTTTAATGTATCATTTACAGTAACTCAATCGGGAATTGCACATATTTCATTCTATTCGTTGAAAGGAATGGTGATAATGAGTAAGTCTTTAGGCTATTTAGACGAAGGAGAATATAGTTTTGATTTTACTCCTGACGCAGAAGTAGGAACTTACTTTATTAGGCTGTCATATAATGGGAAAGAATATCTAACTAAAACAATAACCAAAACAAATTGATGACTACAATGAAAAAATATATAATTTTAATATTTATGTTTATTGGGTTGTTGCCAGAGTATAAAAACAACCAATTAGAACTTAGTATGATGACTCAGGCTTATGCGCAATTTTATGATTATGAAGATGATTTTTCGTGTAGCCAGTGTCATAATCCCTTATGTACTGGTAATTGTTATGGTCCTACATCCGGGTGTAGTGCCTGTGGAAGTAGGGATTGTAACGGCAGTTGTATGGATGTCTGTAGCCAATGTGGTAGGATGGGGTGCAACGGCTCTTGTACTTATCACTGTGGATATTGCGGTTCAACTACATGCGGTGGCAATTGTAGGATTCCTGATTCTTGCTCTTGCTGTCGTAAGAGCAAGTGTGTATGTCGTAAGTGCAGTGAATGCTATGGGGTAATTGCAGACAGCGGTGGAAGATTTCCAGGCTGTTATAACTATTGCTATGGAAAGACATGCACTACCTGTGGGAAAAGGCACTGTACAACACACGGTAATTAGCAAATAATGTTTTTACATGCTAAAGTAAGTACGCGAGTTTTCTATTTATAAAGACTTTAGCATGTAAAACATATTAAATAACAATTATGTGAATTAATATCAAAAACAAATTCTCATGAAATGTAATTTATTCGTTTCTATCTTTCTGCTGTTCAGCATAACAAGTAATTACCTCAATTCTCAGAATCTGAAAGAACAAGTAGGTAATTATTTCAGTATATTAAATAACTATCCGCAAGAAAAACTTTATCTGCATCTGGACAAGCCTTATTATGCTGCCAGCGAAAGGATCTATTGGAAAGGATATCTGATAAATGCGATATCACACGCTCCGCATACAGGTAGTAATTTTATATATGTAGAACTGATAAATAACAATAATCAGATACTGAATAAATTTAAGATAAAAAGGAAGAATGGAAGTTTTCATGGTAGTATCCTTTTGCCCGTCAATATTCCTATCGGCAATTATTATTTAAGAGCTTATACCCAATGGATGATGAATGCGGGTGAAGAATATTTCTATTTCCACAAATTTCGTGTTGGCAATCTCCTTGACCGCAGTATTCAGACATCCATCCGCTATGAAGAAGGAAACAGAGAAGGATATTGTACTGTCGTAATACGCTTTACAAATGAGCAGAACAAACCGTTGCCGGATATCCGGGTGGAGAATTGGATAGTTGTAGAACAAAAAAAGGAAAAACGCTATTTAAGAAAGACCAATGCAAATGGAGAGATCTATTTTGATATGGTTAATAGTCATGGCAGCAAATCTACTATTGAGGTTGCCTTTAAGGATAGCCCCTATCAATATAATAAAATATTTCAGGTACCTTTATTGGGAGATATGAAACACAAATTTGCATTAAGCTTCTTCCCTGAAGGGGGTGATTTACTAGATGGCTGCAATCAGCGCATAGCTTTCAAAGCGCAACAATCAGATGGAAATAGTTGTGAATTACAGGGATATTTACTGAATAACTCCGGAGACACGATATCTGCTATAAGAACTGAACACGATGGTATGGGAATCATTGCATTTACCCCTTCTGCCAACGAAAAGTATAAAGTAATAGCATCGCGGGATAGCTCTTTGTATCGCGAGTTTTACTTACCCGAGGTAAAAACCAAAGGAACCCAATTGAGTGTATACCACCGGAAAGGGATAATTCGATACAATATATTAAAAGCCAGATATAACCAATGGCAAGATACACTTTATCTTGTCGGACATACACGAGGCAATTATTCATTTTTTCTTCCGCTTACCACAGATAACACTTCCGGACGATTCAGCGATTCTGAATTGAAGGAAGGAATTACCGAATTATTGTTGGTAGATGGCACAGGTACTGTTTTAAGCCGTCGTCTGGTATTTAAGTCACCGGATATACAGGTAAATTTTGCAATAAAGCCTTTCCCTACATTGACACAGCAGCGGAAATTAATTGAAACACCTTTATGTATCACCGATAAGACGGGAAGCCCTATACAAACTTCGTTATCAGTTAGTCTGACTGACCGCAATATCGTCATTCCTGATTCATTAGCCAACGATATTCGTTCTACATTTTTATTAACATCTGAGCTGAAAGGCTATATTGAAAATCCTGGTTATTATTTCACTACCGAATCTTTGTCAACAGGTCATCATGTGGAACTCTTACTTCTTACTCATGGATGGTCTCGATTTTCTCACGCCAATATTGCTCGGCCGCCTACTATACAGGTTGATCATTTAATGGAGGTTAAACAGGTTATAACTGGTAAAGCAACTAAACTTCTTGGTGGTAAGGCAAAAAAATGTCCAGTAGTGTTAATCGCTCCAAAGCAGAAAATCTCGTCTATTAGCTATACCAACGAAGAAGGTCGTTTCGCATTCAGAGACATCGAATATTGTGATACAGTTACCTTTGTAGTGCAAGCCAGAAGTAAAGCCGGACGTGCAACCGTTTTTCTGGAAATAGATTCTACGGCTCATTTTCAACCTAATAATCCGTTTCTGGGCGCTTCTGAGGAAAGTTCAAAATATCTTGAGTATGATCAAATAATTCACAATGCCTATTTAAGTGAAGGAGGAATGCAGGCGATTCATTTACAAGAGGTAACAGTAGTAGCTTCGAAACGTGATGGCTCAATTGGTGATTATGCTGGAGTTTCTGATTCTCGGGTTTCCGGTAAACGGTTGGCGGACCTAAAATATATTGCAGGAAATGGTAGTGCTTTTGATTTACTGGGTAAATTATCCGGTACTCAAGTAATGGGTAATAACGTTCGAATATTCGGGCGTAAACACCCTCCTATTATTCTGATTAATGAAATGCAATGCTTATGTGAAGAAGGTGTGATTATATTGAACAATCTTGATGCTAATGATATTGAAGCCTTTGAACTTTTAAAACCGGAATCATCGACTCTTTATTTCGGGAAGCAGGCCAAGGGCGGAGCTATTATTGTTACGCTTAAACCGGATGCAAAATTAAGATCCCCTTCACCGGGATTAGCATTGTTTACCAGTCTGGGTTATCACGAGTCTGCTGAATTCTATCACCCTGTTTACCAAACACCGGAACAGAAAGAGAATGAGAAATCTGATATACGTACTACTGTTTACTGGAATCCGAACCTGCAGACCGATGAGAATGGTAAAGCCACTATCCGTTTCTACACACCGGATAACTTAATTGACCCGCATTTAATAATTGAGGGAGTATCAGCGAACGGACATATAATCAGACTGGAAAAATAAAGTAAACAAAAAAAGAGAGTATCCCGGTTTTACCCGAAATACTCTCTTTAACTCTGAGCGGAAAACGAGACTCGAACTCGCGACCCTAACCTTGGCAAGGTTATGCTCTACCAACTGAGCTATTTCCGCATTGTTTCTACAACCGTCCATCATTTTCCCGATTGCGAGTGCAAAGGTAGTCCTTTTTTCGAAACTACCAAAATTATCGACTATCTTTTTTTGAAAAAAGTGACAAATTTCTTTGGCCTCACAGACTCCATTAAGGTATCTGCCTACCCTTTTCCCGGTTAAAACTCCTTGTAAATGAACGTTTCGAAAGGCTTTTAGAACTGTTTCAAAGAACATATTTCAACGGCCTAAAAAAACACAAGGACGTTTGACTGAAAACGTACTTGCGTTTCAAACCAAACGTCCTTGTGTTTTAACTCAAACGCACTTGCGTTTGAATCAAAACGCTTAGGCGTTTTTTCACGAATGCCTAAGCGTTTTTCTAAAGGCTATTTTTACTATGCTTATTAGCACATACGGTCACGATAATCCTCGTAATGGAAGGTGCGATATACTTCCAGTTCTCCATCGGCATGGAGCAGGGCTATCGAAGGGTGATGAATGCCGTTGAACATATTTGTCTTGACCATCGTATAATGAATCATGTCTTCAAATACGATTCGCTCCCCTACCTGCAGTTCGTGGTCAAACTTCCAACCGCCCATATAATCGCCACTCAGGCAACTGTTTCCTCCCAAGCGGTAGACATGCTCTTCCCGAGCTGCTGTTTTCACCGCCTCAGCCGGAAGTGATTCGGCATTACGCACCCGTGGCTGATAAGGCATTTCCAGACAGTCGGGCATGTGGCAGGTAAAGCTCACATCCAGAATGGCCGTCCGTATGCCTCGGCTTTCTACTACATCTACCACCGATGCCACCAGCGGACCAGTCTGCCAGGTGAAAGCCGAACCCGGCTCCAGAATAATCTGCAAATGCGGGTAGCGCGACTTCAGTCCCTGCAACAAGCCAATCAAATGGTCTACATCATAACCGGCACGTGTCATCAAATGGCCTCCACCCAGATTCAACCATTTCAACTGAGGGAACCAGCGACTGAATTTTTCCTCGATATGCTGGAGCGTGCGTTCCAGCTCGTAGGAACTCGACTCACAATGACAATGGCAGTGGAAACCTTCAATGCCTTCGGGCAACTGCTTCGGAAGCAGGTCGGCCGTCACACCAAAACGTGTACCCGGTGCACAAGGGTTATAGAGTTCTACTTCCACTTCCGAATATTCGGGATTGACACGGATACCACATGACACCTGCTCCGGATAAGCCTTTGCCATCGGATAAAAACGCTCAAACTGCGACAAGGAGTTAAATGTGATGTGACTGCTGTACTTCAGGAATGCAGGAAAGTTCTGTGCGGTATAGGCCGGCGAATAAGTATGCGCCTTGCTGCCGAACTCCTCGAAAGCCAACCGTGCTTCGTATTCCGAGCTGGCCGTGGTGTAACGGATGTATTCCCGGAAAATAGGGAACGACTTCCACATGGCAAAGGCTTTAAATGCCAGAATAATTTCCACTCCCGCCGTATCGGCCACATGCTTAATCAGCGTCAGGTTCTTTCTCAATAAATCTTCTTCCATGACATAGCATGGAGAAGGTATCTTATCCCAGTCTTTTATCATTCTTTTTCTCTGTTATTTAGTGTTTGAATCAATTATCTTAAAACGGGCAAACTTCAGCAGCAACTGTTTCACGCCGGCGTGCTGGAACTGTACGGTGGCTTTGCAGTTGTCTCCGCTGCCTTCCACCCGGGCCACTTCCCCTTTGCCGAAACGTTCATGCTCTATCCACATACCGGCAGAAAGTCCCCCTGCCGACGGACCGGCCGGAGCTGCCGAAGGACTCGCATCAGGTATACGGCGAAGCGTACGAGGAGGTACAAAGCGATGAGGTTCTTCCGGCATCGGTCCGCCATCAAACATAGACGGACCCGTTTCGCGGGGTTCGCGTTCGTAAGATGCACGGCTGGCTTCTTTCCGGAAGCGGCTGGCCTTTTCTTCGATGCGCGTACCCATCAGTTCCTCCTGCGGCACCTGCAAGTAACGCACGTCAATATCTTTCAAGAAACGGCTCGGATTACAAAACTCCATCTTCCCGTATTTGAAACGGCTCTTGGCATACGACAAGTAGCAGTGGTCTTCAGCCCGTGTCACTGCCACATAAAACAGACGGCGCTCTTCCTCGAGTGCCCGATAGGAAGCAGATGACAGCGGGCTCGGGAACAGATTTTCTTCCAATCCCACCACAAATACATTCGGAAACTCCAGCCCCTTGGCGGAGTGAATGGTCATCAGTGTCACCTTCGGCTGTGCTTCCCCCTGCTCTTCATCCTGGTCGGTCAGCAAGGCAATCTCTGAAAGATAGTCCGACAAAAGCACATGCGGGTTTCCCTCTTCCTGACGGCCGTCGCAGAAATCGCGCATACCGTTCACCAGTTCCTCAATGTTTTCCTGCCGGCTCATGTTCTCCGGCGAACGGTCCTGATAAATCTCAGCCATGATTCCCGAACGTTTCACCAGTTCCATACCTAACGTATAGGCATCCTGCTCACGAGCCAAAGTAACGAATTCCGAAATCAGGTCGCGGAATCCCTGCAACTTGGTATAAGTTCCTTTATTCAGCTCCACTCCGTAGCTCAGTGGTTCACAAAGCACTTTCCACAAGCTCACTTCACAACGTCCGGCCGCCTCGGTCAACTTGCCCAAAGTGGTATTCCCGATTCCTCGTGCCGGATAGTTGATGACACGCTTGAAAGCCTCTTCATCGTGCGGATTCACCGCCAGACGGAAATAGGCCACCACATCCTTCACTTCCTTCCGCTGATAAAACGAGAGTCCTCCATAAATACGGTAAGGTATGCTGCGCTTGCGCAATGCCTCCTCAAAAATACGGCTCTGTGCATTCGTACGGTAAAGGATGGCAAAATCATGATAGGCATATCCCGACTTGGCATGCAGCTGCGCAATCTTGTTGGTCACGATTTCTCCTTCTTCCACATCGCTATAAGCTGCAAACACGCCGATAGGTTCCCCCTTGTCTTTCTCGGAGAACACCTCCTTCTGAATCTGGTCGCGGTTTTTCGCAATCAGGCTGTTCGCCGCATTCACGATGGTCTGCGTGGAGCGGTAATTCTGCTCCAACTTGAACAATCGTGCATCTTTGTACGTACGGGTAAAATTCAGGATATTATCGATATTAGCTCCACGGAAGGAATAGATACTCTGGGCATCATCGCCTACCACGCACACAAACTGGTGTTTCTGCGTAAGTTGGAGCACGATGCTGTGCTGTGCAAAATTCGTATCCTGATACTCATCTACTAAGATGTAACGAAAACGCACCGCATATTTATCACATATATCCGGACGAGTGCGGAACAGCAAATAAGTGTACAGCAGCAGGTCGTCAAAGTCCATCGCGTCACTCTGCCGGCAGCGGTTCCAGTAACGCAGGTAGATTTCATGCAACAGAGGCACCTTCGCAGCCCGATCAGCTTCTATGAGTTCGGCATTTGCCGCGTATGCCTCCGGCAGCACCAGGTGATTCTTGGCATTGCTGATGCGGCCCTGCACCATCCCCGGCTTGTAGACCTTATCGTCCAGGTTCATTTCTTTTATGATGGTTTTCACCAGACTTTTGGAATCCGTCGCATCGTAAATCGTAAAATTGGGAGTAAAACCCAGCGCCTCAGCCTCAGCCCGTAATATCCGTGAAAAAATAGAATGGAAAGTTCCCATCCAGAGATAACGGGCACGTTCCTGCCCCACCTGACGGGCAATACGCTCCTTCATTTCACGAGCGGCCTTATTGGTAAAGGTCAAGGCCAGAATGGACCACGGTTCATAACCGTTGTCCAGCAAATAGGCTATCTTGTATGTCAGCACGCGGGTCTTTCCGGAACCGGCTCCGGCAATCACCAGCGAAGGGCCTTCGTTGTACAATACCGCCTCGCGCTGACTTTCATTCAGTTCATTCAAATAGTCTGTCATACAGGTCAAAATAAATCCGCCACAAAGATAACACAAATCCATCAGTGTCCTAACACTTTTTTCGACTCTCCCCTTAAACAATTTTCCCCTTTGAGGTGTTATAGTAGTTGGTACAGTAAAACAATTACCATCGTATTAAGGTTATAAAGAAAGGGAGGCTTACCGACTGTCAAATCCGGCAAAGCCTCCCTCTTTTATTTATTGTCTCTCGGACAATTCTGTCTTAACTCATACACCAGAATCAAAGGTGCGGATTCTTGGCAGAATCGGTGTCAGGATAAGGCATGTACACCTTGCTGTCACTCCACGTACCGCTCACTTCTACACCTTCTTTCACCTTCACACCCGGAGCCACTTCCACTTCCGGATTCCCTACACGTTCTTCAAATGTTTTCTGAAGCAGTTTCATACGGAACTGGTCCGCACGGCGAGTTACCAATGCCACCCAGTAACCGGCTACTTCCCATCCATGTTCTTCGAAAGCAGCCTCAGCCAGTTGTGAGGCATTCATCTGGTCAATATCCACCCCGTTGATGACTTTCCAAGAACCGTCATCTGCATACGTTTTTTTCTTACTTCCATAGGTATCGCCCACCATTCCGCGCTTACGCACGTCCTTCAGACACTGTCTGGCCAGTGTCAAGTCTGCTTCACCGGCACGTGCCGCAGCTTCGGCATACCACAGTTTCACTTCCGCATAACGAATCAGGCGATGGCGATGGCCGTTACACATATTCTGACTGGCAGGGAGAGTATAGTCATAAGGAGCATCTATATTGGCCTTGGAAGCCGGATCCCAGTTCACTGAAAAGACACTGAACATCGGATGACATTCCGGAAATACCCAGCCTTCTCCCGACTTTTCATACCAGTCGTGCAACTCATAACCCTTTCCATCCTTATTGGGTTTCAAAATCTGCGGATCATAGATGGCATCCTTACGAGGTCCTTCAGGGAATCTCTTCCAGAAACGGATTTCTCCCCATGCATCTCCCCATCCGCCGATTGACTCAAACTGATTGCAGGAAGTAAGCTGTGAATCCTGTACCCAGTCCACATTCGGAGAATAGTTGATACCGAGAATCGTTTCCTTGTTGTAGTTATTGCTCATGGCATACACGTCATAGTAATTATCATCCATGCGGATGTCATAAGTACCGTTCTGGGCGCCTTCAATCACTTTCTTCGCTTCTTCAGCAGCCTTCGCATAATACGAAGCTCCCTTTTCCAACGGCCATCCTGCCATAGCCATGTACACGGCAGCACGTGTAGACTGCAAAGCAGCCTTCGTGACATATACATTGACTCCGTTCATGAATGCCGGTGCATCCTTGTAACTTTCAGGAAGACTTTCACATTCCTCAGAAGTCAAGTCGGCTACAATCTGCTCATACACTTTTTCTACAGGACTGGGAGTCATGGTAAAGTCATCATTTTCATTATCCAGTGTCAGAGGAATGTCACCGAAAATACGTACCAGCGTGAAATATGCATACGCACGCCAGAATTTAGCCTGCCCAATGGCCTGTTTCATCGAAGTCTCATCAGTCGGCGTCTTTGAGGCATTCAGAATAATGAAATTGGCAGCCTTGATAATGGCATAATGGTCGGCCCAGCAATCTTTTACTCCCTTATTCGAGTTTACAGGAGCAAAACGGTCTATTTCTGCCGCAGCCTGCTTGTTACTTCCCGGGTTGGTCGTAATGTCATCTCCCTGCCACTGAGGATATTGAGGATTCGTACGAGTTTGCGATGCATTCACCTTGCTATACAATGAATACACACTCATGTTCAATTCTTCCTGCGTACTGAAATAGTTTTCAGGTGTCAGTTTGCCTCGAGGGTCCTCCTGAAGCAAGTCTGCACAAGAAACGGTCAGCAATGAGGCCGTCATCATACAGCCTAAAAATATTTTTGTTTTCATGTCACATCTAGTTTTGATTAAAGGTTAAAAGTTCATACGCACACCAAAGGTAAAAGTGCGAGGAGTAGGATAAGCTCCCATGTCAATACCGGCATCTACGTCCACATTACTGTTAGAGAAAGTAGTTCCCACAGGGTCCATACCCTTATAACCGGTAATGGTAAAGAGATTCTGGCAGCTCAACGTAAAACGGATGTCAGCAAATTTCGCCACCTTTTTCGGCAGGTTATACGACAAGCTGATGTTTTCCAGTCTTACATAGCTTGCATCTTCCACCCACTTGGTAGATACGGCCTGATAGTTATTTCCTGTCACCTTTAATCCCGGATACATGGCCGACTGTCCCACCTTATCAAAGTTTTCAGTATAAGCCTCACGCAAGGTAATGAATCGGGAGTCTCCCACCATGGAAGCCATGGTAAAGCGTGCCAGATTCAGTCTGTCTACTCCGAATGCTCCATTAAAGAACAAGTTCAAGTCCCAATTCTTCCAGGTCAGCGTATTGTTCCATCCAATAGTAAAGTCAGGAGTTGCCTTTCCTATTACCTGGCGGTCGGCTCCATCAATCGCTCCATTACCGTCCATATCCAGATAAGTATCCTTACCCGATTCATCCAGTCCGGTCCACACATATCCATAGAAAGAACCGATTGCATATCCCGGTTTGATAATCGTCGCTTCATCCACCATACCTGATGCTGGTTTAGACCCGAAGAAGAAGTCATTCTCACCACCAGCCAGTTTTTCCACACGGTTCTTCAGGTAAGTTCCATTTAAGGTAGTAGACCATGTAAAATCTTTATTTTGAATCAAATGAGCTGTCAACGAAATATCCACACCCCGGTTACTGATTTCGCCGTCGTTTACCCAATAGCTGGCACCACCTTTATAGCTCGGCATTGTTTTTTTTCAGCAGAGCATCGGTCGTACGCTTGTCAAAATAATCCACACTCACGGACAAACGGTGATTGAACATGGCAAAATCCAAACCAATATCAAACTGACGGGTCTTCTCCCACGTCAGGTCAGGAGTAGCAATGTCGTTAGCCCAATATCCTACGTAGTCACTGCTGGTTCCAAAATTATATTTGGTCTGCGTCATCAATCCCAATGTAGAATAAGGGTCAATGGCCTGATTACCCACAATACCGAAGCTGGCACGAAGTTTTAAATCCTGCACAGCCTTGACATTCTTCATGAACTTTTCATTGCTAATCGTCCAGGCAGCAGCCACTGAAGGGAAGAAACCCCATTTCTTTTTTGAGAAGCGTGAAGAACCATCCGCACGGAAAGTTCCGGTAAGCTGATAACGGTCACCGTAGTTGTACATCACACGTCCCACGCCGGAAACCAGTGCCCAGTTCTGTATGCCATTGCTTACGTCACGGCTCTGTGCCATACTGGCATCCCACCATCCGACTGATTCAGTCAGAAGATTTTTCCCGGAAATACCCATCAGACGCTCTTCGTACTTGGTTACTTCGTACACGGCTGTAGCAGTGAGCGAATGCTTGTTCCATTTTCCCATGTAGGTAAAATTATTCGAACTCTGCAACATCATGCGATAGGTATCGTTATTACCCATGCTATTGGATGGGTTTACACGCTTGGAGGCAAAGCTATAAGACTTCGCATCATAATAATCCACACCATTGGTCGTAGTAAAGGTCAGTCCTTTTGCCAGGTTAAAACGCAGGTCCACATGTCCGGTCAGCACATTAGTCATCGTTTCTCCACCGTGCAACCGAAGAATACCTACCGGGTTGCTGGCAATGGCGTTGATCGGGTCTTTCGCGTAATTATTACCATCCATCATCTGCATGGTCGGAGAATAGTTCATCGCAATCCAGATAGGATTCTCCTTTCCGGTTACAAACGAGCCACCTTTTCGGATGCTGTGTGAAGCATTGATGTCTGTCGTAACATGCAACCATGGAAGAATCTGAGAAGTCACATTAGCCTTTGCCTGGTAACGTTCATTCTTTGATTCGATAACTACACCCGTCTGGCTCATATAGTTACCAGACAGATAATACTGCGTTTTCTCATTTCCACTGGATAATGACACTTTATAATTTTGTGTAATACCCGTACGGAAAATCTCATCCTGCCAGTCTATTCCCGGATTAGAACCGTCCAAATAAGCCGACATCTCGTCCTTGCTTTTCTTTCCGGCATCTACCAGTGCCTGAGCATACTCACGCGTGTTCAGCAAGTCATAACGCTTATACACATTAGCCACTCCAAATGAAGCGTCCAAAGTAATCTGTGAAGCTCCCGCCTTACCGGTCTTTGTCGTCACCAATACCACACCGTTGGAACCACGCGAACCGTATATGGCTGTAGATGAAGCATCTTTCAGCACCTGCATAGACTGAATATCTTCCGGGTTGATGCCGTCCAGACCGCTTTCACGCACAATTCCGTCGACAACATACAACGGATCATTACTCTTGTTGATAGAACCAGAGCCACGCACACGAATCTTTACGCTTCCTCCCGGTACACCACTGTTTTCTACCTGCACACCCGACACACGGCCCTGCAATGCATCAGAAACTTGCGTAATGGGCTGGTCCTTGAAGCTTTTATTATCCAATACGGCCACCGCACCAGCCACATCGGCCTTACGTACGGCACCATAACCGATAACCACCACTTCATCCAGTTTCTCTGCATCTTCCTTCAGCACGACTTTCAACTCGTTCTGATTTTTAGCCGAAATTTCTTGTGTTACATAACCAATGTAAGAAAATACCAGTACAGCATCTGGAGAAGATAGATTTAAGGTAAATTTTCCATCAAAATCGGTGATGGTTCCGTTTGTAGTTCCTTTTTCCAGCACATTCACGCCAATCAGTGGTTCACCATTTACATCGACCACACTTCCGCTAAACTGTGCAACCTGCTGTGAAACAGCCGACTCTACTACATTGGCAGCCATTAATTCGGCTGTAGAACCAATTGCAACAAACAAACTGAGAGTAATAGGGACAGACTGTAACAGTCTCCTTCCCCAAAGAGACTTTGTCTCTTGACAAGAAAATTGTTCTTTCATGATTTATTTCATGATAAATTAAAGGTTAACCATTAAAGTATAAGTATGCCCTAAAAGAGAAGCGCTAGCATCAAATACTTCAATGTGTTCAAATAGGTTAGTTGGTCTGCTGCAAAGAAATAGCTTTTTTATTTCTTGCACAAGCGATAAGCCATTTTTTATCTCCTCAGTTTGTATGTTTAAAAACAGCATATACAAAGAAAATCAGCCAGTTCCCTTTAGGAGAGCTGGCTGACATCCTTTATTTTTGTATATCCGTAAAATTAGTTCTTGAAACTGTGAATCGGAGCAGGAATTCGTCCACCACGGTTCACAAAAGCTTCACAGCTGAAACGGTTGACCGGCATTACCGGTGCATAGCCCAGCAATCCACCGAACTCTACCGTATCGCCCACTTCCTTTCCTACTACCGGAATGATTCTCACTGCCGTCGTTTTCTGGTTGACCATACCAATGGCCGATTCATCGGCAATCATCCCTGAAATGGTTGCTGCTGAAGTACTACCCGGAATGGCAATCATATCCAGCCCTACAGAGCATACACACGTCATGGCTTCCAGTTTTTCGATGGTCAAGGCCCCAGCCACAACCGCATCAATCATTCCCTGGTCTTCACTGACCGGAATAAACGCACCACTCAGTCCGCCCACGTAAGAAGAAGCCATTACACCACCCTTCTTCACCTGGTCGTTCAACAGGGCTAAGGCAGCCGTTGTTCCCGGTGCACCCGGATATTCCAATCCGATTTCCTGAAGAATCTCTGCCACACTGTCACCTACTGCCGGAGTTGGAGCCAACGAAAGGTCGATGATACCAAACGGCACATTCAAACGGCGAGAAGCTTCCTGTGCCACCAGCTGCCCCACACGCGTAATCTTGAACGCCGTGCGCTTGATGGTTTCACAAAGCACTTCAAAGCTTTTGCCACGAATCTGTTCCAAAGCGTATTTCACTACCCCCGGACCACTGACACCCACGTTGATAACGGCATCCGGTTCTGAAACGCCATGGAAAGCACCGGCCATAAACGGATTGTCATCCGGAGCATTACAAAGCACCACCAGTTTAGCACAACCTAATGAGTCACGTTCTTTCGTCATTTCCGCTGTTTCCTTGATGATTTCACCCATCAATTTCACTGCATCCATGTTGATGCCGGTCTTGGTAGAGCCTACATTTATTGAACTACAGATACGTTCCGTACAAGCCAAAGCCTTCGGAATAGAACAAATCAGTAACTCATCGCTACGGCTCATACCTTTCGACACGATAGCCGAATATCCTCCAATAAAGTTTACGCCCAGTTCTCCTGCAGCCTTATCCAGCGTCTTGGCAATCTGCACGTAATCATCCGGAGTCTTGCAAGCTGTTCCTCCCACCAATGCAATAGGCGTAATCGAGATACGCTTGTTTACGATAGGAATTCCAAATTCCTTGGAAATGTCCTCACCCGTCTGCACCAGATTCTTTGCCAGACCGGTAATCTTGTTATATATATTCTGACAAAGCACCTCTAGGTTACTGTCCGCACAATCCAGCAGGTTGATACCCATGGTAATGGTACGCACATCCAGGTTCTCCTGCTCTATCATCTTGTTGGTTTCAAGAACCTCAGTTATATTAATCATACCGTTTCCCGTTTTTTATTAGATACGATGCATTTTGTCAAAGATTTCTTCACGCTGGCATTTGATCTGTACCCCAATGCCTGAACCGATATTCGTCAGTTCGCTCACCACCTGTTCAAAAGGCTTCTCCAGCTTGGTCATATCCACAATCATCATCATTGTGAAATACTCCTGCACGATGGTCTGCGAAATATCCAGAATATTCACTTTATTTTCTGCCAGATAGGTACACACCTGAGCAATGATACCTACCGTATCCTTACCCACCACTGTAATAATAGCTTTGTTCACCATTGTTTCTAAAATAAATTGTTGTTTATGCCCCACAAAGGTAGACAATTCTTTCCATGTGTCACCTTTTCAAAAGAATTATTTTCAAGAAAGTTGTGTTTTCACAAAAAGCATGACACTTTGCAGGCACTATCTCGATTTCTTTACAGGCCTTTTGCCTTTGCTTCGTTCCAGATGGCATCCATCTCTTCCAGCGACATATCTTTCAGATTCTTCCCCTCCTTTATGGTATGCGCTTCCAAGTAATTAAAGCGACGGATAAACTTCTGGTTTGTTCGCTCCAGTGCATTGTCCGGATTGATTTTATACAAGCGAGCCGCATTAATCAGGCTGAACATCACATCACCAAATTCGGCCTCTGCCTTCTCTTTATCCATCTGACCTATCTCAGCTTCAAACTCGCCTATCTCTTCCTTCACCTTGCTCCATACCTGCTCACGTTCTTCCCAGTCAAATCCCACATTGCGGGCCTTGTCCTGAATGCGATACGCTTTAATCAATGAAGGAAGGGCATCGGGTACCCCGCTCAATACAGACTTGTTGCCGTCTTTTTCCTTCAACTTAATCTGCTCCCAGTTTTCAGAAACTTTTTCTGCCGTATCCGCCTTCACTTCGCCAAATACATGCGGATGGCGGAAAATCAGTTTGTCGCACAACTTGTCGCACACATCCTTGATGTCGAAATCGCCCGTTTCACTGCCAATCTTGGCATAGAATACCACGTGTAGCAATACGTCGCCTAATTCCTTGCAAATATTTTTCTTGTCGTCCTTCATCAGGGCATCACAGAGTTCATACACTTCTTCAATCGTGTTCGGACGCAAACTCTCATTGGTTTGTTTACGGTCCCACGGACATTTCACCCGTAACTCGTCCAGCACGTCGAGCAGGCGTCCGAACGCTTCCATCTTTTCTTCTCTTGTATGCATGATTTTCTATTTTTCTGTTTTACCCTGCAAAGGTACGACAAAAAAGCAAATCCTATTTCACTTCCACCTGCCAGTTTATTTCCAGCGGGTTGTTTTTCATACGCCACACCACGGGCAGAGACGAATTGTCCCATATCCACATCTCACCCCCTTCATGACGGTCCACTACATGTAACAACGGACGTCCGGCATTCTTTTCCGATTCATCGGCTACCCGGTCATACACCGTCCTGTTAAACTCCATACTTCCCTTTTCTTTCAACTGCTGCAATGCTTTCTGAGGTAACACATACGCTGTTTCCAAAGATGAGAGCGTCAGGTGATTTCCGTCCTCCGGTTGCAGGAAGCACAACTGTTTTCCGTTTTTCAAGGCCTCCGGTGTCATGGTGTAACTGCCCGACTGCCAGCGCAGGTTGCGTTCAATCCCCCAATTCATCTGTATATTCTCTTCTTGCTGACAGAAAACTACCTGATAACGGCGGGTCTGGCCATGCAACTTGAACACAAACTTCAATGTATCCGATACGGCAGTCTGTGCGGACAGCATGCCCGTGCCCCACAGGCATGCCGTTAAAAATCCAAGTAAATATCTTTTTTTCATACGCATCTTATTTATCCAATCCCAGTTCCTTTCCCCAGTTTCCGGGTTTCTTTCCCATTTTCAATACCAGCTCACCTCCGGCCATTATATCCTTGTGACGCAAAGCAGAATATGGATAGTCTTTTCCATTCAATGTCACCCCCTGGATATAACAGTTTTTATCCGAAAGTCCTTTGGCCACTACCTTAAATTCCTTTCCTCCTTCCAAATGGAAAGTCGTAGACTCCAGTAACGGTGTATGAATCAGGTAATAATCCTGTCCGGCATTCGGATACAAACCTATCATGTGGAAAGCCAGCCAGGAAGACATGGCACCCGAGTCATCATTACCCGGCAAACCTACCGGACCATCGTTGTAGTTCTTTGCAATAATCTCACGGATACGGTCGCTTGAACGCCAGGGTTTACCCAGCCAGTGATACAGACAAGGTGTCAGGAAAGACGGTTCGTTATTGACATTGAAGAAACCTTTGTCAAAGAAAATATCCAGTCGTTTTTCAAAATCGGCTGCCCCGCCACATTTCTCTATCAGTCCCGGCACATCGTGCGGAATGCTCAGTGAATATTCCCACGAACTGGCCTCATAGAAGAACATACTCCACCAGGGAGTGTACCACGGTCCTTCGAAGGTGACCGGTGTGTATTTAAACTTCGGCTGCATGCGAGTGGAATGACCGAAAGGAATAGAGTCCAACCAGTTTCCTTCCTTGTCGCGCGGCATGATAAAGCCTTTCGCACCTTCATGCTCATAATCACTACGCCACAAGTTTTTCCAGTTTTCCGACTGCTTCAAATAACGCTGATACAGGTCTTCTTTACCCAAACCTTTAGCTACCAACGCAATGGCATAATCACAATAAGAATATTCCACGGTACGGTTACCTGCACGGTCAATACCATGAGGTATGTATCCTAACTCCAGATAAGGAATCAGTCCACCCCGGCCTTCTGCCTCTTCATTTCCACCGGAAGGTACCGTAGCATCCTTCAGCATGGCTTCCAATGCCAGTTCATAATCAATTCCTTTTAATCCTTTCACAAAGGCATCGGCAATCACAATCTCCGCATTCGAACCACCCTGCGTACGGCCGTTACTGTTACCGCTGCGTGCATCGGGCATATAACCGTCACGTTTGTAAATGTTTACCAGCGAACGCACAATGTCAGCTTCCCGTTTCGGGTCAATCAAGGTTATCAACGGAGAAGAACTGCGATATGTATCCCAGATAGCATAAAAATCGTCGTAATAAGGTTCCGGATCACTCCACAGCGGATTCTCGCCCGTACGGTCTACCGGCATCAGCATGGTGTGATACAGTCCGGTATAGAACATGCGTTTCTTTGCAAGCGGAGTAGACGAATCGATTTCTATTCTCCGAAGAAGTTGCTCCCACTGTCCTAACAAATCCTGATGTACCTTTTCAAATGACCAGTGAGGAATTTCGGAATGTGCATTGAATTTTGCCTTCTGCATGCTCAGGAAAGAAATACCCACCTTCAACTGCACCACTTTATCGTTCTTCGCAAAACGCAACAAGGCACCGGTCTTTTCTGCAGAGTCATACTGCGACTGCGCCTCCGTAATACGGTTACCTTTCCAGGTAAGTGACTGCACAAACGGGCGGTCTGTCTCCGCATAAAAATATACCGTATAGGCTTTTCCGTTGTTCCATCCTCCACGAATACGTGTATAGCCTGCTACTTCATGGTCGGAAAGTACCTGAATTTCAGAACCGACAAACTGCTGCGCCTCGCGTGCATCCGGCACCGGATTTTCTCCCAAGAAGAAACCCGCATCCACTGCCAGCGATTTTAAAGAATCTTCCGGGTAAGTAAAACGATAGAAAGAAGCACGATTGGCAGTAGTGATTTCCGTACGAATGCCGTTCTGCTTAAACTGCGTGTCATAATATCCCAAACGAATGGTTTCATACTCACGGTAATCATAATGGTTGACCCGATCCATTCCATCTCCAAATGGAGTGACCAGCACATTACCATACTTGGGACCTCCACCCGTACCACTGACATGTACCTGGGCAAATCCGTCTACCCGCTCCGGCATAGGTAACCATCCGCTATTGGGCGAAGGCGTACAGTCGGGCGAAGGCTTTACCATGCCATACGGACACGACGGTCCGATAAATACACGTCCCAGTCCCTCGGAACCGATACGAGGGTCGACATAAGAAGAATACTCATAAGAATCTACGGAAGTTTGTCCTTCCACTGTTCCTACTCCAATGAACCCCAGTAGAAACAAGCATATTGATTTTGTGTTCCACATAAGTAATATAGTTTCAACAAAAGTTTAAGCAAACATTTAATTCTCATTTTAGGCAAAAGTAAGGAGAAACACCCAGCCTAAAGAGGAAAATAATGCAAACTAAGAGGGAAATAGTACACTTCAGGAAGTTAATCGCCTGTGATTGTATCTTTTTCCAGGTCAATCACAAAATTCTGACAAGGTTCTCCATTCAGAAAAGCAAGGAAAAGCGTACCCAGCCCGTTCACAATCTCCACTTCTGCCGAACGAAGTGGAGAAATACGCGTACGGTCAAACAGATAACGATAAGCCGCCAAACGAGCTTCCGGAATATCTTTCAACGCCAGGCGCTCCGCATAACGCAAACGATATACATCAAGCACCAGGTCTTTCATACACCAGTCAGTCCATTCGGCATTATTCGCCTTGTCTTCTCCCGACACGGCTTTCAGCATTCGGGCACCGGTGAAATCCAAGCAGGCCCGCCAGGATTCCGGAAGGTCGCGCGGTATGAATCGCAAGCGAACCAAATCACGAAACTGATAATCACAGAATTCTCCATACGTTCGGGCGGAAAGAATTTCCTTATTCCATACAGGTGAATGTCCTCTCAAACTATCCGACTGGTATTCCGCCCGATACAAAGGAAACAAGCTATCGAATCCTGGCACCGTGTCCAGCGTCACCGTTTCCACTCGAAATACCTCATCGCTTTCAATGGTCAGAATCTTATAGGCCGGTACATAGGTTGCAATTGAAGGAACCTGTATATTATATAGGTGTTTCCCGTCTTTTCCTTCCCAGATACCAGTATCATTCACGTGCATGTGTCCGGCAAAATGCAAACGAAGTCCGGCTTGCAGAAAAGCCTCACTCACTTCGGCCTCCGGCACACGGTGCAAATCGAAGCGGCGGTTCCCCCACATCCGACGTACATGTTCCGACACACCGTCATTGAAATCGACCAACGGATAATGTGAAAATGCCACCAGTATCTTATGGCGCTTCTGTGCTTCCTCTACTACCTTTCGCACCCAAGGCAACAAAAACGGTTTGTGTTTCAGCACAAGGTTGTATCCAGCACTGGAACCTTGATAGCTCCACTTTCCATCCTTCATTTCTTTTGGAAGATAAACTCCCCCGTCAATAGCCAGCAGCCAGAGTCCGTCTACCGGTTCTACCAGGTAGCTGGCATCTGTAGCCGTCAACGAATCACACAGTGTGTAGGTCCGCTTATCCAATACGCTTTCACAGCAGGCTTCTTCGTAAGCATACTTATCATACGTATAAGAGGTAAAAGGACTTTCCCAATAACAGTCGTCCTTCCGAGGAAAAAAACCGAAATCGGCATAACACTCCATCTGCGACACATAACCGGCACACGAATCCTCACGCGTCACACGGCTTCCATCGGCGGCTAAAAAATGCGTATTCTTTTTCACGAGCCCTAACGGAAGGGCCGGATCGTGATTACCCGTAGTCACAAAAAAACGAATTCCCTTCGCTGCGGCATACGAATTCAGCAGTTCCTTTATTTTTTGCTGATTGAAAAATTGCCCGTCATCCGTCAAATCGCCCGGCAACACTACCCAGCGTATATCTCTGCGAGCTACATCGTCAAGAGCAACTAAAAATGCATAATAATTTTCATTGAACAAACGGGTGGACTGTACCTGTGCCTCCATAGAACGCACCCGTTCGGCATGGCCGTCCACATCCTGAATATGTGCATCTGAAATAAATGCAATCTGCGTTTGTGCACTGCCTTGCAAAATCATTCCCCACAGACAGATTGCAAGACATATTTTCATTATTTTATTCATAAAGAAGCAGTTGATAATCTCTTGCAAATATAAAGATTTTACAAGAAAGAATGCACGTTACCCGCTTTCTTCAACACAGTATTTTCATCTTTTATACGCCCATAAATTGTTTTTAAAGTCACTATACACTTTCTATGTTTCCCTGCGCGAAACCTTATGTTTTCCGGACGGGAAACGTATAGCTCCGCCACGAGAAACGTACGGTTTGCGTAAGGAAAACATAAAACACCGTGCTTCATTTCTCCCTACATACAAAGGAGATTATAAATCAATGATTCGGACACTGATGTTCTCCATCCTCATGATGATGGTCACATCCTACACCGGAATCCTGTATCTTTCCAGCCAGATAGGCCTCAGCCACCTCCATCACAGAGCCATGGCATCCTCTGATTACTTCTATGCCACAAGCTGAAAGTTTTGCCAGCGCACCTGCGCCCATATTTCCGGCCAGCATTACAGTCACCCCGTCTGCCTGCAATTTGGAAGCAATGTCCGACTTACATCCACAGCCTTGTGGAGAAGGAAGCACTTGTGTGCGTACAATGCGGTTTTCTTCATCGACAGTGAAAATGGTGTAAAACTCACAATGACCGAAATGGTCGTCTATCAGACCGTTTCTTGTAGGTAAAGCTATCTTTTTCATACGCGCTTAATTTGATAATTTATTGACGCAAAGGTAAAGAAAAAATGCCTGTACTTACACTATCGGGGCAGAACAAATGAAGTTTTCGGGCAAAGCCCCCTAAAATCCAAGTAGTTTTATTATTTTTGCAGCCGATTATACGATAAACATAAATAATAAAGATATTATAACCATGGAATTAGCAAGTAAGTACAATCCCGCTGACGTGGAGGGAAAATGGTACCAGTATTGGCTGGACCACAAACTTTTCAGTTCTAAACCCGACGGACGTGAACCTTACACCGTCGTCATTCCTCCCCCTAACGTGACGGGAGTGCTCCACATGGGACACATGCTGAACAATACCATCCAGGATATTCTTGTAAGACGTGCCCGCATGATGGGAAAAAATGCGTGCTGGGTACCGGGTACAGACCATGCATCCATCGCTACTGAAGCAAAAGTGGTAAACCGTCTGGCTCAACAAGGCATCAAGAAAACAGACCTTACGCGTGAAGAGTTCTTGAAACATGCATGGGCATGGACAGAAGAACACGGAGGCATCATTCTGAAGCAGCTCCGTAAACTGGGCGCATCATGCGACTGGGACCGTACGGCTTTCACCATGGACGAAACCCGTAGCAAGAGCGTAATCAAGGTATTCGTGGACCTTTATAACAAGGGACTGATTTACCGTGGCGTACGTATGGTAAACTGGGACCCGAAAGCACTGACTGCCCTGTCTGACGAAGAAGTAATCTACAAAGAAGAACATAGCAAACTGTATTACCTGCGTTATTACGTAGCTGATGACGACATGAGCGGTGAAACAGGTGCTGAAGGTGAAATCGTACACCGCGACGCACAGGGCCGCCGTTATGCCGTAGTAGCTACTACTCGTCCGGAAACCATCATGGGTGATACGGCGATGTGCATCAACCCGGCAGACCCGAAGAACCAGTGGCTGAAAGGTAAGAAAGTTATCGTTCCGCTGGTAGGACGTGTGATTCCGGTTATTGAAGACAGCTATGTAGACATTGAATTCGGTACAGGTTGTTTGAAAGTTACTCCGGCACACGACGTGAACGACTACATGCTGGGAGAAAAATACAACCTTCCTTCTATTGATATTTTCAATGACAACGGTACACTGAGTGAAGCTGCCGGACTGTATGTAGGCATGGACCGCTTCGACGTACGTGCACAGATAGAAAAAGACCTGGAAGCAGCCGGATTGCTTGAAAAGGTGGAAGCCTATACTAATAAGGTAGGCTTCTCTGAACGTACCAACGTAGCCATCGAACCGAAACTGTCTATGCAGTGGTTCCTCAAGATGCAGCACTTTGCTGATATGGCACTGCCTCCGGTAATGAACGACGAATTGAAGTTCTACCCTGCCAAATATAAGAATACATACCGCAACTGGCTGGAAAACATCAAAGACTGGTGTATCAGCCGTCAGCTGTGGTGGGGACACCGTATTCCGGCTTACTACTTGCCGAAAGGCGGCTTCGTAGTAGCTGAGACTCCGGAACAGGCATTGGACCTGGCTAAGGAAAAAACCGGAGACGCAAACCTGAAGATGGAAGACTTGCGTCAGGAGGATGACTGCCTCGACACCTGGTTCTCTTCATGGTTGTGGCCGATTTCATTGTTCGATGGTATCAATAACCCGGGCAACGAAGAAATCAAGTACTACTACCCGACTGCCGACCTGGTAACCGGACCAGACATCATTTTCTTCTGGGTAGCACGTATGATTATGGCTGGCTACGAATACATGGGCGACATGCCGTTCCGCAACGTATACTTCACCGGTATCGTACGCGACAAGATTGGCCGTAAGATGTCAAAATCACTCGGTAACTCACCCGACCCGCTGGAACTGATTGAACAGTTCGGTGCCGACGGAGTGCGTATGGGTATGATGCTGGCTGCTCCTGCCGGAAACGATATTCTCTTCGATGAAGCACTTTGCGAACAAGGACGTAACTTCAACAACAAGATATGGAATGCCTTCCGTCTGGTAAAAGGCTGGCAGGTAGCCGACATCGAACAGCCGGAATATGCCAAACTGGCTACTGAATGGTTTGACTCTATGCTGGCTAAGACCGCAGAAGAAGTAAACGACCTCTTCGGCAAATACCGTCTGAGCGAAGCATTGATGGCTGTATATAAGTTGTTCTGGGACGAATTCTCAAGCTGGTATCTGGAAATGGTAAAACCTGCATACGGACAGCCTATCGACAAGGTAACCTACGAAAAGACATTAGCATTCTTTGAAACCTTGCTGAAACTACTCCATCCGTTCATGCCGTTCATCACAGAAGAGTTGTGGCAGCACATTTACGACCGTCAGCCGGGCGAAAGCATCATGACACAGACGCTCGTAAAAGACATGCCTTACAACGAAACACTGATTGCACAGTTTGAAGCTGTGAAAGAAGTAATCAGTGGCATCCGTACCATCCGCCTGCAGAAGAACATCGCACAGAAAGAAGCTTTGGCACTTGAAGTAACTGGAGAAAATCCGGTAGCCGGCTTTGGTTCTGTAATTGCCAAACTCTGCAACTTGTCAGAAATCAAGCAGGTAGAAACCAAGTCTGAAGGAGCTGCAGCCTTCATGGTAGGTACTACAGAATATGCCGTACCATTGGGTAACCTGATTAACGTAGAAGAAGAGCTGAAGAAATTGGAAGCTGACCTGAAATATCAGGAAGGATTCTTGCAAAGCGTAATGAAAAAGCTGAGCAACGAAAAGTTTGTCAGCAAGGCTCCGGCCAATGTCATTGAAATGGAACGCAAGAAACAAGCTGATGCTGAAACGAAGATTGCAGCATTGAAAGAAAGCATTGCCGCATTGAAGCGTTAAGTTTTTAGCCGAGGAATATTTATTTATAAGGGCTGTCACATGACACTGTGGCAGCCCTTATTTTTATGCCAGAGAAGACAAATTGTCAGATACTACTGACAAGGGGACAAGGCCTATTGTCAGCTTATCCTCATACATTGATTTATGTCAATAAAAAGAGGAAAAAATAAAATTATATGCTTTAAAACATGTTTTTCAAAAAAAAGGCATTACCTTTGCAGTGTAATAAAACGAACGAAGGAACCTGAAAGGGTTCTGGAGGAAAGGATAAAAAGATTAAGGATAACAACAATAGGTAACAAAGATTTGAAAGGTCCTCTGCGAAGAGCACCTCGAGAAACAATAACTAAACTAGAGATTAAGATACAATAGGTACTAACAAAAAGCAAATGAAAGGATAACAGTTATGAAAAAGGTAACAAAGATTTTCAAGAAGATTGCAAATGCAGATCCTATGATCTGGGGGTACGTCATGTTGAGTGAAAACGCTCACACGAAGTAACCCGCTGCCGATGACCGGCGGATTTATTATGATTCGAAAACAAAACAATTGACAATAGAAAGTCCGGAAATCTATTTTCTGACAACATGCAGAAGATGAGGTTTCCGGACTTTTTTTATTTTCTTGACGATATAATATCTATCGAATCGGCTGCAACTTGATAATTTCTCCTAACTCAGGAATTATGACCGGCATGCCGCGCTTCTTGGCTTCTGCCGCAAACACATGAGGAGGATCGAACAAGGGTTCATCTGAAAGGTCGAAAGTGCCATAATGCATCGGAATTGTAACCTTTGCATGCAAATCGGCCGAAGCAGTTAATGCATCATATGGAGATATATGATTCGGCTTCATAAACCAGCGAGGTTTGTAAGCTCCGATTCCTACCATGCAATAATCTATGTGAGAGAAAAATCCGGCTATTTCTTCAAAATGCCGGGCATATCCGGTATCTCCACTATTGTAGATGGTAATACCATCTCCCTGAATCATAAAGGAACCCCACAAGCGCTCTCCTCCATCACTCACACCACGCTTGCTCCAATGCTGGGCAGGTAAAAAGGTCAAGCGGAAATCGCCATCGACATACTGTTCATACCATGCAGCTTCTATCACTTCCAGATTGGGGAACCAGCTTTTTATCAAAGCCCCCGTATTCAAGCCACAAAAGAGTTTAAGCTGAGGATTATCCGCTACCAGACGTGCCACACTTGGTTTATCCAGATGGTCAAAATGATCATGACTAATAAGCAGATAGTCTATCTGACGAAAGATAGACGGATCGGCAGGAAATTGACTTCGGCGTTTGACAAACGGAATACTTCCATATACAGGATCAATCATCAAACGCTTTCCTGCCAGTTGAAGAAAAAAAGAGTTATGCCCGAGCCATATCAATGAATTACCCACCACCTTCTCCAAAGAGGTGAGATAATGTACCTTAGGATTCCATTTGATTGTACGCTTTTCCTTCCGCTGGGGATTAGGAGAGAACCGCCATTTCAGGACACTTCCCATCCCCGGTTTCCAACGGTGCTGACGGTTAAAAAACTTGCCATTCACGGTCGGATTCCCTCTCCAATGAGGATGTATGCTTCGCAATCCCTCATTGCGGCGGAATGTGATTCGCTCTCCCATTCTATCGGAATTTAACGTTCCAGCAAATCCTTCAAAAAGGCATCCAGTTCTTCATCCAGCCCTTTTAGCAGCTCATCATTCAGTAGCAGGGTATCATCTTCGTCCACAAGAAGCAATTCGGCTACCGTTTCTTTGTCTTCGTCTACCAGTACAAAAGAGTAAGGCTTCATCAGACAAAGTTTCTCCAGTTTTCCGCTCTCTTTCAGCGCCTCAACCTCAGCACGAAGAATCGGTTCTACTACAGTATAGAAGTCATCACTCTCATATTCTACCCACTCATTGATAATCGTACGCGACAATTCCTGATCGTCATCGTCGAAAATAATCAGCTCACCACTTTCTGAGTTGGGTTGCAAATGAATATCTGTAACGACCGTTTCATCTCCTTCTGATGTATACCGGCAAAGGGCTGTTTTCAGAGCCGAGACTATTGAAGCACGTGATTGTTCACTCATTTTCATAGGCTATATTCTTTTTATGTACTCAAATGTACAAAAAAAATGAATCGAACAAGATATTATTAATTGAATTTGTTGCCAAAACGCGCCATTTGGAGGTTCAGCAACTGAAAATCCTTAGCCCGCTCCTGTAAAATTGTAGAATAAAAGAGAGCAGCACGTTCTTCTTCCGAACCTTTAGCAGCACAGCTTTTTGCCTTCTCAATCCAGTCAACAGCTTCGCCCATCATTCCCTGTACCTCACAAGCCAAAGCCATATTGAAGGCAGCACGCGATTTCAATTTTCCCTTCTTCAATGAATCGTATAAGTTCTTCCACAAGCGACCGGCTTCCTGCCAGTCCCCTTCACGCAACGAAACAGCCGCATCACGCATATCCGGATTTCCTCCATCAAAATAAATGCGCTCCACACTCTTCCAATGAGGCACCAGTTGATTTACGAGTGTAAAACCTGTGTGCTGAGAGGCTTCGTTCACCACGTCATGATCAGACAGTGTAGGATTCAAATCCCACAACAAGCTATCCACCTTGCTGATAGTCACGACTGGCATTACCCGAGAAGGAATATATGCACGCAGCACAGGACGCATTTTCAAATCAAAAGCAGCAAAAGGAACCATCAAGCCGGGATAATAAATCTCTTTCTTACCAGTCAGCAATTGGATTCTGTCTACGGAAAGAATCATGTCTACTCCAAGTACCTGAGCCAGGCTGTCCACTACCGGTTGAGGAAGAATTTCTCCTTCTGTTAGCTCCTGTGTAATCGCTGAATCAGAAATAACTACCTGCTGAAAATAACGGCTATCCGCCAAGCCTCCGGCCAGACTTTCTGACAACAATTTTCCATCTCCATCTAATTTTCCCAATGTCAGCAAATTCTTTTTAGGGGAAAGAATGGCAGGCGCATGATTCACAACTGCCACCGTGCGGACTTGTTCTGGGAAAGTGACTTCTGCTGGATATAACTGATCAAATGTAAAAGACTGAAGTCCTCCGCATGAAACCAGTATGGTAGCTGCAAAAAGGATTCCGGCCACGATGTATTTCTTCATAATTCACTACTTTTTGTTCGCGAACAAAAATAATAAATAAAAAAGACACGGATTCCATCGTTTTCACAGATTATTCTAAATTAAGAAATAAAAATCTGCAAACGGTGAAAACCGTGTCTCAAATATCTCAATCAAATGCTTAATCAGGCATTCTTACCGTGACAGTTCTTATATTTCAATCCGCTGCCACAAGGACATGGATCATTGCGACCGACTGTCTTTTCTGCACGATAAGGCTCTTGCTTCTGTTCACGAGTATCGCGACCTGCAGCTTCACTCTGATCTGGGTCAGTCAAGTCCTGTTTTTCTTCACGATACTGCTGGCGGGGAGTCTGCGGTTCAGGAGCAGCTTCACGCACTTGTTCCGGCTCCTGTACCGGTATCTGGCCACGCATCAATACAGAAATGGTATTGTTGTTTATCTTGTTGACCATGTTATCAAACAGGTTCACAGATTCCAGTTTGAAAATCAACAGCGGGTCTTTCTGCTCATAACTTGCGTTCTGTACAGAATGTTTCAGTTCATCCAATTCACGCAAGTTTTCTTTCCAAGCATCGTCAATTGTATGCAACAAGATGGCTTTTTCGAACGACTTCACAATTTCTTTTGATTCGCTTTCGTATGCAGCTTTCAAGTTTACTGAAATGTTGTACATACGCTTGCCATCGGTAATAGGTATCATGATATTCTCATACATGTGTCCCTGAGCCTCATATACCTGCTTGATAACCGGATTAGCAATCTGAGCCATACGTTCAGTCTTACGTTTGAACAATGCCATAGCTTCCTGGAAAGTCTGCTCTGCCAGATCGTCTTTCTTCTTGGAACGGAAATCTTCTTCAGTAAACGGAGCTTCCATAGCCAGTACCTGAAGAATTTCCATCTTGGCATCATCATAAGTCGGCTGCTGTACGGCATTGTAGCAACGTTCCCAAATCATATCCACAATATCCATTCCGATACGTTCTCCCATAAGTGCATGACGACGTTTGGTGTAAACCACCGTACGCTGCTTATTCATCACGTCATCGTATTCCAACAGACGTTTACGGATACCAAAGTTGTTTTCTTCCACCTTCTTCTGCGCACGTTCAATGGAGTTAGAAATCATCTTGTGCTCAATCATTTCTCCTTCCTTGAATCCTAACTTATCCATCACAGTAGCAATACGGTCGGATGAGAACAGACGCATCAAATCGTCTTCCAACGACACGAAGAATACAGAAGAACCCGGGTCTCCCTGACGTCCGGCACGACCACGCAACTGACGGTCTACACGACGCGATTCATGACGTTCTGTACCAATAATGGCCAAACCACCGGCAGCTTTCACTTCTGCGCTCAGCTTAATATCGGTACCACGACCAGCCATGTTCGTAGCAATAGTTACCGTAGAACTCTGACCTGCTTTCGCTACAATCTCAGCTTCCTTCTGGTGTAACTTCGCATTCAAAACATTATGCTCAATCTTACGCAAGGTAAGCATCTTGCTCAACATTTCAGAAATTTCTACTGAAGTAGTACCTACCAGCACCGGACGACCAGCCTGTACCATCTTCTCAATTTCTTCGATTACGGCTTTATATTTCTCACGTTTCGTTTTATAAACGCGGTCGTTCATATCGATACGAGCAATCGGACGGTTTGTCGGAATCACCACTACATCCAGCTTATAGATATCCCAGAACTCTCCAGCTTCAGTTTCTGCAGTACCGGTCATACCTGACAACTTATGGTACATACGGAAGTAGTTCTGCAAGGTAATCGTTGCAAAGGTCTGTGTAGCAGCTTCTACCTTCACGCCTTCCTTGGCTTCTACAGCCTGGTGCAAACCATCGCTCCAACGACGGCCATCCATGATACGTCCTGTCTGTTCGTCAACAATCTTTACCTGACCATCCATAACCACATAGTCCGTATCTTTTTCGAACATGGTGTATGCCTTCAACAGCTGATTAATGGTATGTACGCGTTCTGCTTTAATGGCGTAATTGGTCATCAACTCATCTTTCTTAGCCAGACGTTCTTCATCAGACAGCCCTTTCTGATTTTCAAGTTCAGACAACTGAGCTGCAATATCAGGAAGTACGAACAAAGTAGGATCCTGTGAGTTACCGGTAATCAGGTCTACACCTTTATCAGTCAAATCTACACTCTTCAGTTTTTCATCAATCACAAAATACAAAGGTTCTACCGCTTCCGGCATACGCTTGTTATTCTGTTCCATGTAGATTTCTTCTGTCTTCAGCATACCAGCCTTGATACCCGGTTCACTCAAGAACTTAATCAACGGCTTGTTTTTAGGCAATGCCTTGTGGCTACGGAAAAGGGCGAGGAAACCTGCTTCCTGATCTTCCTTCTTATCTGAAGCAATCAAACGTTTGGCATCGGCCAAATACTGGGTAGCTAGTTTACGCTGTGCTTCTACCAGACGTTCTACCAACGGACGAAGTACTTCAAATAATTGCTGGTCGCCTTTAGGCACCGGACCTGAAATAATCAACGGTGTACGTGCATCGTCAATCAATACAGAGTCCACCTCATCGACAATGGCATAATTATGCTTGCGCTGTACCAAATCCTTCGGAGAAACGGCCATATTATCACGCAGATAATCGAAACCGAATTCATTGTTGGTACCAAAAGTAATATCTGCCATATACGCACGACGACGAGCTTCAGAGTTAGGCTGATGCTTATCGATACAATCTACGCTCAGGCCATGGAACATATAGAGCGGACCCATCCATTCAGAGTCACGTTTTGCCAAATAATCGTTGACAGTTACCACGTGTACGCCATTACCCGTCAAGGCATTCAGGAACACCGGAAGCGTTGCTACCAAAGTCTTACCTTCACCGGTTGCCATTTCCGCAATCTTACCCTGATGTAATACCACACCACCAAACAACTGTACATCGTAATGTACCATGTTCCAGGTCATTTCGTTTCCACCTGCTTTCCAATGGTTCTTCCAGATAGCCTTGTCACCTTCAATGCGAACAAAGTCACGTCCCTGTGCAGCAAGTTCACGGTCAAAATCGCTGGCAGTTACTTCCAGTTCTTCATTTTCTGACAAACGGCGAGCCGTATCTTTTACAATAGAAAAAGCAGTCGGTAACACTTCACTAAGTGCTTTCTCATATTTTTCCAAGACTTCTTTCTCCAACTTATCAATTTGAGAGAAAATAGCCTCACGTTTTTCAAGGTCAGTAGATTCAATCGTAGCTTTCAGCTCTTCAATCTTTTTATTTTCCTCTGCGGCTGAATCCTTGATAAACTTCTTCAGTTCTTCTGTTTTCGCACGTAGTTCATCGTTCGTCAACTTGGAAATTTCCGGATAAACGGCTTTTACCTTTTCTACCCACGGCTGAATTTCCTTCATGTCACGAGACGCCTTGTTTCCGAACAGCTTGCTTATAAATTCATTAAATCCCATTGTATATTTCTTTTTTATTATTTACTAATTAATTATTTTTTATCCTACCGCTACAAAGATAGGTAAATTGTGAATTATTCGCATATTATTTATTTACGAATATTAATCATTGGAGCCTCCGAACAAGCATTTGGCGCTCGTATGCGCATGAAATGAGCTAAAGTGGGTACAATTGAAGTAATTTTTACCGGAGAATAAAGTTTTTCAGGCTTTACATCAAATCCCATAAACACAAGCGGAGCCGCAGTATACGCTTCACGAACCACTTCTATCTTCTGAGAATATTCATTGACCACGGACCATCCCGGCATTACTTCAACATAAATATCGCCCGAGCAATTTGGATTATATGTATTTCGAATTTTTCCAATCTTCGGAGTCCAGGCTCCCAAAAGTAAGCGCTGTGCTGAATAAGCATTCTGTACCCCACTCATTTGCACCACAAATTCAGAGGAGCGCGTCATCACTTCCACCAAATTCAGCTTGCGCTCTTCTATCAGTTTGTGATTCAAATAAATTTGTCGGTCATAATACGTTTCCACATATTGGCCTTGCCCATAAAGAGCCATTAAATACATGTTCAGCAAAGCCGCACAACGCTTTATGTGAAATTCTCCACCCGGAATCTTGTATTTAACCGGGTCTACTGGTTCCGGATCGGTATAACCTGTAGAAGTAATAAAGAATAATGTATTACGAAGCCCGATCTTACGGTCTATCAAATCCAACAAATCTCCAATACTGTTATCCAGACGGACATACATGTCCTGTATTTCCATCGCATACTCCGTATTGGGCTTGTGATCATAATTTCCTGCATAATAAGACAATGTCAATAAATCCGGAGCTACATCCTGACCGATTTGCGTATTGCTTAAACATGCATTTACCAGACGATTTACCTCGTCATTTATATATGGACTTGTCTTAAACTTTTTATATTTATCCAGACGTTCATCCGAGAAATTATGCTTAAAGCTAAGCTGCTTGGTTTCAGTAGTGATATACTGATAAGAAGTTACCGGCAAATAAGGAAGCCACTCCAAATTATTGATGCGAAAATCAAGTCCTTCCTTATCATTATAATTGCTTACCCACAATGGGCAATCTCCATAGTAAGTCGTGCCAGCCCACTTTCCGGTTTCATCATTCAGCCAGAATGCACCATTTGCTGCATGCCCGGCAGCCAAGACAGCCATTTCACGAGTCGGTGCAATAGAATAAACTTCAGCCCGCCCCTGAGTAGCGACCTTCAGTTCATCCGACAAGGTGGAACAACGCAACAACTTAGCAGAAGAGCTTTCCGATGTGTATACCCCCATAAAATCCTGGTCATCTACCGATTTTATAATCCGTAAAGACCCACGGTCCATCCAGCGGTTAGAAGGAATACCATTATAATAAGGTGTAGTACCTGTATAAATCGAAGCCGTAGCAGACGAACGGTCTACATTGATAAAATCATATTCCGCATTGGTATATATACGTCCCTCCTTTAAAAGGCGCTTAAATCCTCTCTCCCCATACAATGCAGAAAAAGCTTCTATGTAGTCTGCCCTCAGCTGGTCAATCGTCAACCCCACCACCAATCTTGGGACTGGAGAAGGAGCCTGCGCCTGAATTCCAGAGAAGACAAATACAGTCAATAAAGATGTCAGTATACGTTCTTTCATTACTTTTTATTCAATACTAATACATGGCTTGCAGCATTTACCAGCAAACCGAGTGCCAAAGGTAATACTGTTAAATTAAAATCTTGCGGTAAAAACGGGAATAACGCTATAAAAAGTGTTAAATACACGAGATTGCAAGTATGATACAAGTCTTTTTTATGTTTTAACTCACGATAAATCATAAAAGGCAGGTAAAACAATGGTAACGGATTAAACAAAACCAGCAACCAGTTTGAACCTACAGTCGGATGAGAAGAGACGAAAAACAGAAAAGCAATAATACAGCCGGCTATTCCTTGAGCTGCATACAATAACATATCCCATCCCCAGAAAATCGTTTGCTTCTTCCACTGAAAGAACCCGATAATCACATTCAAAAGCAAAAACAAAGTAGCAGCTACCATCGGACTTATTCCCCAGGAAGATTCTGTTTCCAGCTCCGCATCCACAATTTTTTCCTCACGCAAAACCAAAGGCCGTCTACCTCCGTCTGGAGTCTGAATGTATGCATCCTGAGCAAAATAACGCATATAAAACGGAGCAAACATTTGCTGCCTAATATCTATCGGCTTATCAGCTTCCGCTCCAAGACACAAATCTATACCTAATTCATCCCACGGAGAGCCTTTTGTAAATTCATGCACAATCTCTCTAAACGTTTTATGCCAATTTACAGAAGGATACACGACTTTTCCCTGAATGCTTCTTTCTATCTGATCACGAGCACGGGTCGTACAATTATCATAAAAATAATTATAACGATAAATCCTGTTTTCCGGAAGATAATTATCCTGAAGCAATTTCAGCAACGACATTTTCTCCGAATATGTCAAATTCAGGACCTGCTGATAAACCGAAGACCCCCTGAATGCATATTCCGATTCAAAATAAGGATAAGGTGTAATTCCTAACTGATAATCTGTTTCACCTTTTACAAAGCGATATACAAAATGCGGCGTATTGAAACTAAACATACCATAATTAAATACCAGGTCTACTCCTCTGGAAAAATTCTGATAACGAATAGCTGTATGACCAAAAAGTGCATAGATTTCATTACCCGGCGCACAAGTCAGCAAACTAAACTGAATACTATCGGTTTGCGGCATTTTTTCCATATTATCCGAGATTTCTCCCCTAACCTTCACCGGAGAGAAAAGGCAACTTATCAAGACCACCCAACACAGAAAAACAAATTTCCTTTTCATAAACAAACACAAATATCAACCAGACACCAACACATGCTGAAGTATCTGAATAATTCATAATATTTTTTTCCGCATGCAAAAATACACGGATTCTAGCATAAGAGCGAAATAAATAATCAGTTTTATTGATGTGCATATCCAAAATTTTGTCTTACTTTGCAGGCGAAACAAAGAAAGAAAACGTGAATCTAGTAATTGATATTGGTAATACTGTAGCAAAACTGGCAGTATTTGATGGTGACAAAGTGGTGGAAGTGCTAAGAGGGTCCAATCATTCACTGGACTGGCTGTCGATGTTATGCAACAAATACCCGATTGAAAGAGGTATTATCGCATCAGTTATCACACTCAGCAACACCATACGACGCCAATTGGCGGGAGTTCCATTTGAAATCATTGAACTGGACTATCAGACTCCTATCCCAATCCGTAATTTATATAAAACACCTGAAACCTTAGGGATGGACCGACTGGCGGCCGTAGTGGGTGCCAACTACCTTTCACCAGGGAAAAACCTGCTGGTGGTAGACGCTGGAACCGCGCTGACCTATGAATTTTTAGATGCAGAAGGAAACTATTGGGGAGGAAATATCTCGCCGGGGATATATACCCGCTTCAAAACGTTGAATGCCTGCTGCGACAAACTTCCTTTAATTGAAAGAAAAGGCGAGACACCCGAGTTTGGATTTGACACGGAGACTGCAATCCGTGCCGGAGTTATCAGAGGTATAGAATTCGAAATCATCGGCTACATCACCCTGCTGCAAAAGAAATATCCCGACCTTTTGGTTTTTTTAACTGGAGGAGATAAATTTTCTTTTGATACAAATTTAAAAAGTATCATCTTTGCAGATAGATTTTTAGTATTGAAAGGTTTAAACAGAATATTGAATTATAATGTTAAGTAAGAAAATACTTGTTGGTTTATGGCTTTTAGCTAGCTCTACAGTGGTGTGCGCGCAAATAAGCACTAACTCACCTTATACACGTTATGGACTTGGGGACATGTTCGACCAGAGCTTTACAAACAATGCAGCAATGGGAGGAGTAGGTTATGCACTCCGGACACCCGAGCATATAAATGCCATGAATCCAGCTTCTTATACGGCTGTCGATTCTCTTTCTTTTATTTTTGATGCCGGAATGTCTTTAAAAAGTTCCAACTTTCAGGAAGGGAAATACAAAGCCAATGCCAAGAACTCCAGCTTCGACTATATCGGAATGCAGTTTCGCTTGCACCCCAGACTGGGTATGACGATTGGATACACTCCTTTTTCTACAGTGGGATATAACTTTACCCGTTCAAAAGAAATAGAAAATAGCAGCGACGTTACTATATCTAATAACTTTTACGGAGACGGAGGGTTGCAGCAGATTTTTGGAGGTATTGGATTCAAGATTCTGGATAATTTATCTATCGGTGCTAATATCGGTTATTTATATGGTAAGCTCAATTACCAGACGACAGCCAGTCTCAGCAACGGTGGCGACCAAACCATAACCTACAATACGGTATCTATCAGCAGTTATAATGCAAGCTTTGGTCTTCAATATACCCAGCCGATAAACAAACAAAATGAATTGACTTTAGGTCTTACCTATAGTTTAGGACATACCCTAAACGGACATGATACCCAAGGAACACAGATTACTAACGGAACTAATTATTCTGTCGTAAACCAGCAACAAATAGATGACTCTTACGGAATACCTCATATATATGGAGGAGGTTTAGCCTGGAAACATAAAAAGAATCTGACAGTAGAAGTGGATTATACGCTGCAAAAATGGAGCGGAGTAAAATACAACAATCGGACAGATTTATACCAAAACCGCTCTAAAGTAGCTATCGGAGCTGAATTTTTACCCAAGGAGTTTGGAAGAAGCTATTTTAGCCGCATACGCTATAGAGCAGGTGCTTATTATGCAAACTCGAATCTTCAAATTCCAGTGTCACAAAATATGATAGACGGTCCTAAAGAATATGGTGTCAGCGTCGGATTAGGTTTACCGTTAAAGCTATACCAACGAAACAGCGTATTAAGTATTACCGGACAATACATCCATGCCAATCCTTCTGTAAGCGACATGCTATCGGAAAACCGATTTGTCTTGAAAATTGGATTGACATTCAACGAACACTGGTTCATGAAATGGAGAGTAAATTAATATGAAAATAAACACAATGAACAACTAATCTTACATACGATGAAAATGAAAATGTTTACAATGCTGTGTGCTTTATCTTTAGGTACTACAGCTGTTTTCGCTCAAAAAGGAGTAGAAGACGGTTCTCGTTTCGGACATGGAGAAGACAGTCTCCGTTGCTTGCAGAACATCAGTATTTACAGTGAATACGTAAAAACTGACAACTTTACGGACGCATACAAGCCATGGATGGCTGTATTTACAGAAGCTCCTTTGGCTCAGGTAAGTACTTATACTAACGGAGCCAAAATCTTGCGCGCTTTAATTGCCAGTTCAAAAGACGGAGCACAACAGAAAAAGTATCTTGATGAACTGATGGCCGTACACGACCAACGTATCAAGTATCTTGACGGGCTTAACAAGCTGGTAAGAACTCCGACCACAAAAGGCTCTATCCTCGGAATGAAAGCCCACGATTACATTGCGTTCTCCGGAGCAAACATAGATATAAATAAGGCTTATCAGATGGTCAAAGAAGCTGTTGACCTGGAAAAGGCAGCCTCAGATTATTTCATGTTCCAGGATTTGATGGATATTTCTGCCCGCAAATTGAAGAGCGATGACACTCACAAGGAACAGTTCATCCAAGACTACCTGACTGCTTCAGGCTATGCCGATGAAGCTTTGAAAGCTGCGACAAAAGAAAGAGACAAAAAGCTGTTGAAAACAGCAAAAGACAATGTGGATGCATATTTCATCAACAGTGGTGCAGCAAGTTGTGAAAACCTGCAGGCTATCTATGGTCCGAAAGTAAGCCAGAACAAGACAAATCTGGATTACTTGAAACAGGTTATCAACGTTATGCAGATGTTGAAATGTACAGAAGAAGAAGCTTATTTTGTTGCTTCCGAAGCTGCTCATGCCATTGAACCTACAGCCGCTACCGCAGCAGGATGCGGATACATGTATTACAAGAAAGGTGACATGGATAAGAGTGTGCAATATTTTGACCAGGCCATTGAACTGGAACAGGAAGCAGAAAAGAAAGCAGACTATGCATACAGCGCAGCAGTGGTATTGTTCAGCAAAAAACAGTTGAGCAAGGCTAAACAATATGCAAACAAAGCTATCTCTTTCAACGGAAGCTACGGAAAAGCTTATATCCTGATTGCACAGATGTATGCATCAAGCCCGAACTGGAGCGACGAAGCAGCTTTGAACAAATGTACTTACTTTGCAGCCATCGATAAATTGCAGCGTGCAAAGAGCGTAGATCCTAGCGTAGCAGAAGAAGCTCAGAAGCTGATCAACACATACGCCGGACATACTCCGAAAGACGAAGACCTCTTCTTCCTTGGCTTGAAGAAAGGTAACTCTGTAACAATCGGTGGATGGATTGGTGAAACAACAACCATCAGATAAGTATATGTCAATCAGACTTAAAGAACACATATATAAATTATTTATCAACATAACAGTTGCCACATGGGCAACTGTTATGTTTCTTTTTGTTCCTGCATGCGGGAGCAAAGAGAAACCTACTGCTGCAGCCGTAAAAGAAGGAGATTCTCTTCCCGACATGCGTACTACAGGAGTAACTACCCTCGTATCTGACTCAGGAATGATCAGATACAAGATTATTACAGCAGAATGGCTTATCTACAGCCACCGAAATCCTCCGTTCTGGGCGTTTGAAAAAGGAATCTATCTGGAGAAATTCGACAGTCTTTTCCATGTAGATGCAAGCATCAAGGCAGATACGGCTTATTATTACGAGCCTAAAAAACTTTGGGAGCTGCGTGGAAATGTCCATATTCAAAGCCAGCGAGGCGATAAATTCGACACAGAGCTGATGTTCTGGGACCAGGATAAAGAAAAAATCTATTCAGACCGGTTTATCCGTATTGAACAAGTGGATAAGATATTGACGGGATACGGTTTTGAATCCAACCAGCAGATGACCGAATACCAGATATATAACAATACGGGCATTTTTACCGTTGAAGACAATGCTGTCCAGGCAGACAGTACACAAACTTCCAAATAAAACTATTAGTATGGAGCTTATCATCCAACTACTTATATCTATGGTGTTTTCAGCCTATTTTTCAGGTATGGAAATCGCCTTTGTATCTTCCAACAAATTACGTTTTGAAATGGAAAAGACGAACAATGTATCGTCTTATATCCTTTCCGTATTCTACCGGCACTCTAATAATTTCATTTCTACCATGCTGGTAGGAAACAACATTGCATTGGTCATCTATGGTATTTTGATGGCTCAACTTATTGAACATTATATACTTGCAGATGTGATTTCAAATCAGGCACTGCTTGTTCCTATAGAAACCGTTATTTCCACATTGATTATTCTTGTCACCGGAGAGTTTCTTCCCAAAACACTCTTCAAGATTAATCCCAACGCTACTCTGAAATTTTTCAGCGTGCCTACATTTGCATGCTACATCATACTCTACCCCATCAGTCGTTTTTCATCGTTGCTTTCAAGCGGTATTCTTCATCTTGTGGGAGTAAAGACAAACAAAGAAGACCGGGAAAAAGCATTTACCAAAGTCGATTTGGATTACTTCATCCAAAGTAGTATCGAAGAAGGCAAAGAGGGAGAAGAAATTGACAATGAAATCAAGATATTCCGCAACGCACTTGATTTCTCCAATGTCAAAATACGTGACTGCATGATTCCACGAACGGAAATCATAGCCGTGGATTTTGAGACTCCGCTCACTGAACTTAAAAAGGTATTTATTGAAAATGGTATCAGCAAGATAATCGTTTACAAAGAAAATATCGACAACATTGTGGGATACATTCATTCATCTGAAATGTTCCGCAGCAACGACGAATGGCAAAACGGTATTCGTAGCATTCCCTTTGTGCCAGAAACAATGGCTGCCCACAAACTGATGCGAATTTTCAAACAGCAAAAGCGTTCACTGGCTGTGGTAGTAGACGAGTTTGGAGGTGTTTCAGGTATCGTGGCACTGGAAGATTTGATTGAAGAAATTTTAGGCGACATTGAAGATGAACATGATACCACATCCATCGTTGCCAAGCAGATATCAGATAACGAATACATCTTCTCCGGAAGAATAGATATAGAAAAAGCCAATGAAACCTTTGGCCTGAATCTGCCTGAGAGCGAAAACTACCAGACTATCGGCGGACTTATTCTGAATGAATGCCAAAGCATCCCCAAAGTAAACGACGTTATTCAGACTGAGAATTTTACCTTCAAAATTATCAAAGTAAGCGCCAATAAAATAGAATTGGTCAAACTGTTTACCACGAAATAAGCATTTTTTTGAGAGAAAATAGTGACTAAACAGTATTTTTTGTATCTTCGTGCGCTAATAACAGAACTATAAAAACAATAAACAAAAAAATAATAACTTTAAATGGCAACTTTACAAAAAATTCGAAGCAAAGGACCTTTGTTGGTCATCGTAATCGGTCTTGCCCTTTTTGCATTTATTGCCGGTGACGCATGGAAAGTACTCCAGCCGCACCAAGGTAAACAAGACGTAGGAGAAGTGAACGGGGAAGTTCTCAGTGCACAAGATTATCAGAAAATGGTGGACGAACTCAGTGAAGTCATCAAACTGACCAATGGATTGAATTCGCTGACAGAAGACCAGTTGAACAATGTGAAAGATCAGGTATGGCAAAGTTATGTCAACAACAAGCTGATTGCTGAACAGGCAGAAAAATTAGGCTTGAAAGTGACAGACGCTGAAATACAGAGCATCATTGACCTAGGTACACACCCGCTGCTGATGCAGACTCCTTTCCGCAACCCGCAGACTGGTATGTTCGATAAAGATATGTTGAAGAAATTCCTGGTAGATTATGCAAACCTGAATGCAAGCCAAATGCCTGCACAGTATGTAGAATACTATCAGAAAATGGGTGCTTTCTGGCAGTTTGTAGAAAAGACTTTGGCACAAAGCACTTTGGCTGAAAAATACCAGAACCTGGTAACAAAATCTTTAATCTCTAACCCTGTAGCTGCTGAAGATGCATTCAACTCACGCACAGAACAGAGCGACCTGTTGTTAGCTGGTGTTCCTTACAGCTCTATCAATGATTCTACAGTTCAGGTTTCTGACAGTGAAATCAAAGACCGCTACAACGAAAAGAAAGAACAGTTCAAGCAGCTTGTAGAAACACGCGACATCCGTTACATCGACGTAAAAGTAGTTCCGTCTGATGCAGACCGTAAGGCTGTAGAAAAAGAAGTAACCGAGTACAGCAACCAATTGGCTAGCACAACAGCCGATTTTGGAACTTTCGTTCGTTCTACAGGTTCTTCAGTAAACTACTCTGATGTTCCGGTAAGCAAATCCGTATTCCCTGCAGATGTAGCTTCACGCCTTGACTCTACGAATGTAAACGAAGTATACGGTCCTTACTACAATCAGACAGACGATTCATTCAATGCATTCAAGTTGCTTGCAAAAGTTTCTTCTCCTGACTCAATTCAGTTCCGTCAGATTCAGGTATATGCTGACACTGAAGAAAAGACAAAGACATTGGCCGACAGTATTTACAATGCATTGAAAGGTGGTGCTGACTTCGCAGCTGTAGCTAAGATTTACGGACAGACAGGTGAAGCAACTTGGGTAAACGCACAGAGCTGGGAAGGTTCTGAACTGGATGCAGACAACAGCAAGTTCATCAACACATTGTTGAACCAGCCTGTAAACGAACTGGCTAACCTCAACATGGGACAAGCTAACCTGATTCTGCAGGTAATGAACAAGAAGAGCATGCAGACTAAATACAAAGTAGCTGTCGTTAAACGTGAAGTAGAATTCAGCAAAGAAACTTACAATGCAGCATACAACAAATTCAGCCAGTTTGTAGCACAGAACACTACTATCGACTCAATGGTGAAGAACGCAGAAGAAAGCGGTTATACACTGATGCCTCGCACAGACCTTTCAAGCGCAGAACACTATGTAGGTGGCGTACGTTCTACTCGTGAAGCACTGAAATGGATTTTTGCTGCGAAACCAGGTGAAGTTTCTCCGCTGTATGAATGTGGTGAAAATGACCATCTGATGGTAGTTGCTCTTGACAAGATTCATGAAGCTGGTTATCGCGACATCAACTCAGTAGCTGAAATGCTGAGAGCTGAAATCCGCCGCGATAAGAAAGCTGAAAAGATTATGGAAGAAATGAAGAAGTATAATTCCATTGCTCAGGTGAAGGGAATGAAGGATGCTGTAAGTGATTCTGTAAAACACGTTACATTCAGTGCTCCTGCTTACATTTCAGTTACACGCAGCAGCGAACCGGTTATCGGTGCTGTAGCTGCTAAAACAGCTGCCAACAAGGTAAGCGCACCTATCAAGGGTAATGGTGGAGTATACATGATTCAGGTATACGCAAAAGAAAAAGGAAGCGAGAAGTTTGATGCAAAACAAGAAGAAACTACATTGACTAACATGGCTGTACGTATTGCAGGTAACCAGTTAATCAATGACTTGTATCAGAAAGCAAAAGTTGTAGACCAGCGCTACCTCTTCTTCTAATGCTTAGTTGAATTAATAAGAATCTTAAATAAAAACAGACCGTTTTGAATGTAAAAGCATCAAAACGGTCTGTTTTTTATTTTAAAAAGCGAATGATTCTCTTTATACCCCCGCATCACTCAACACCACATACACCTGATAATGCGTGGTTGCCTGTACCGGAGTCAGTGACAAATACCCTTGAAGGATACGCCCATCTTGAGCAATCTTTAACGGATAGGCAGATAAACGCCTGTGATGATTTTCCAAAGCCTCCCCCTCAGCCGCATAATGTTCCACCACATATTGCCCCGAAGAAGAAGGAGAGACATAACGATCAAAGAACAGGCGAGACACCACTCCCATATTCAAGCGAAGATTGATTTCCACACACGGATGCACCACATACTCTCCTGCAACGTGACAAATCATCATATCTACTCCCAAATACCCTTCATAATCATCCTTCAACAGCTGTTGAAGTGCGGAAAGCAGACAGCTTCTTACTTCATGTAAAATCTCCCGAGATACATACGCTGCCAACCGATTCTCAATTTCTGTATTTGATAACAGAAGATTAAGCTTGTAATTTCCATGAGCATCTGTTTCAAACAAAGAATAACCGGCAAAACGGACTCCATTCTGCTTCTCCACATAAAACTCCATCGCAAAATCAACCGCTTTATCATAAATGGGTTCCGCCATCACAGCTTCCTGTACCCTCAGAATACGTGCGGCCCACCCAGCCAGTTGCGTATTCCAACTGGCAGAAGATACTTTCAGCAGTCCTCTCCCACTTCCCGACCATGGAGCTTTCAATACCAATTCTCCTCTTTCCTGCAGAAACGCTTCCAGTTCAGACAGAGATACACAGGCTTTCATCTCCCCGCAAGTCCCGTCTATCTTCAGTAATTCAGGCAATACCTCCAGACAACGCTGACGAGACGAGAGAAAACGGAAACGCCTGACAGCTTCCTCCGAAGGCAAAAAGCATTCTTCTACTCCTTCCTGTCTGAGCCGATGCACCAAGGCAGGTGTCCATCCCCAAGGAATATAACGAACTGAAGGCCATTCTGCCGTCCAAGCAGCACGTGGCAATAACTCATCGAGCCTTCTTTCCACCTCCATGCTTCCTCCACACACCTCTCTCAACTGCTTCTGCAAAAGAGATACAAGAGCCATATTCTCCACCTTCACACAATTTCCTTCTTCAGCAAACCACCATGGAAGAACAGATAAATCCGCAATCATACGCATAATCTCTGCAGGAGACTTATAATAAGGAGTGAAATTGGCCATCGCCATATCATAATCCGGATTAAACAAATATACGTTCGGAAACATGCTTTTTTCAATTAAACCCCTACAAAAATACGAAAAAACAGCTCCGTATTTCCAACTTCCTCCTCTTCATCGTCGAAAGAAGAATATTTTTTCTCTGAGAGTTTTCTCCCGGAAAAACAAATTCGCAAAAAATCAATGAAAAATATTTCAAACTTAAACCTAAAACAGGGTAAAAACAAGTAATTTTGCACCACGGAAAATATAAAAGAAGAAAGCACACCTTTTTATGCTTAAGAACAGCTAAAAGAAAGTATATTTGCATATCGATAAAACAAAAAGAAAGACAATACAACTAAATACAATACAAAAAGACACTACAACTAAAAGTAAAGAGTTTTAAACATTAACTAAAAACACGAAAGCAATGAAAAGAATGCAACTTACCGGAATCGCACTGCTTTTAATGACAGGCATTCCAGTCATTTCAATGGCACAAGACAAAGTAGAAGCTGATATTGGAGCTGACCTTGTAAGCGGATACATCTGGCGTGGACAGGATTTAGGAAATGTGAGCATCCAACCTTCTGCTTCCGTATCCTACAAAGGTTTCTCCCTTTCAGGCTGGGGTTCTGTGGGACTGGATAAAGAAGACACCAAGGAATTCGACCTTACTTTAGGATACAGTACAGGAGGATTCAGCGTATCTGTCACTGATTATTGGTTTGATGGCGGTCCTGAGTATTTTCACTATGGTGCCCACAACACTTCACATGTGTTCGAAGCACAAGTAGGTTACGATTTCGGTCCCTTAGCCGTGAACTGGTATACAAACTTTGCAGGAGCTGATGGCATAAAAGCAAACGGTGACCGTGCTTATTCTTCCTACTTCAGCATCGCAGCCCCCTTCAAGTTAGGTGGTCTGGACTGGTCGGCAGAAATAGGTGCTACCCCATGGGAAACCAGTTTCTACAACAATGGGGCAAGCGGATTTGAAGTCTCAAATATATGTCTCGGAGCCAGCAAGGAAATCAAAATCACAGATTCCTACTCGCTTCCCGTATTTGCACAGGCCATTTGGAATCCAGCTACAGAAGGAGCCTACTTTGTGTTTGGCATAAGTTTCTAATCCCCAAAGATATACTACAATACAAATACAATACAACATCAATAGGATTAGTGATTTCAAGAGGCAAAAAAGATTATACAGGATAACAAACAATACAAAATACAAATACAATTTATTATGAAAAAGATTGAGGCAATCATCCGTAGAACCAAATTCGAAGAAGTAAAGGAGGCATTATTGGCCGCCGACATCGAATGGTTCTCCTACTATGAAGTAAGAGGTGTCGGAAAAACCCGCGAAGGTCGTATTTATCGTGGGGTAGTATATGATACCAGTTCCATAGAACGCATCCTGATTTCCATTGTAGTACGTGACAAAAATGTGGAGAAGACCGTACAGGCTGTCATGAAATCGGCCCGTACCGGAGAAATCGGCGACGGACGTATCTTTATCATCCCCGTGGAAGACTCCATCCGCATCCGCACCGGAGAACGGGGCGACATCGCCCTCTACAATGCCGAACAGGAGAAATAAAAGTTTTACAAGCTACTATACAATACATTTACAACTAAAACGAATTGATATATGGATACAACTATGATACTGGATTCAGGGAATACGGCCTGGATAATCGTGGCCACCCTGCTCGTTCTATTGATGACTATTCCGGGCATTGCCTTGTTCTATGGCGGACTGGTCAGACAGAAAAATGTCTTGAGCATCATCATGCAGAGTCTGCTCATCGTAGGAGCAGTCAGCATACTCTGGGTAGCGTTCGGCTACAGTTTCGTATTTGGCAGCAGTCTGATGGAGACTGACAGCGTCTGGAGACATTTCATCGGTGGTTTCGACAAGCTCTTCCTGCAAGGAATCACTACTTCCAGCCTGACTACAGGCCGGATTCCGGAACTGATGTTCGTACTCTTCCAGTGTATGTTTGCCGTCATTACTCCCGCCTTGATTCTGGGAGCTTTTGCGGAACGGGTCAAGTTTGCCGGTTTCCTGATGTTTACAGTGCTTTGGAGCATCCTGGTGTACATACCGATGGCCCACTGGGTATGGGGAGGAGGTTTTCTCCAGCAGATGGGTGCCATCGACTTTGCCGGTGGAACCGTGGTACACATCAATGCCGGCATCGCAGCCCTGGTCATGGCCATACTGATAGGGAAACGGCGCGATTATAAGATTGGACATCCCATGGCTCCGCACAACATCACCTTCGTCTTTATGGGAACCGCCTTTCTGTGGCTGGGATGGTTTGGCTTCAATGCCGGAAGCGGCCTTTGTGCCGACGGTATCGCCGCCAATGCCTTTCTGGTGACACACCTGGCTACCTGTGTGGCTGCGCTTACCTGGATGGCTATCGACTGGATTTACAACAAGAAGCCGACTACCGTAGGTGCCTGTACGGGTGCAGTATCAGGACTGGTAGCCATCACACCCGCTGCCGGAAGCACCGGTATTCTGGGAGCCTTCTTCATCGGACTGATAACCCCGATAGTCTGTTTCTACATGGTAGCCGTCATCAAGCCAAAGCTGAAATACGATGACACTCTCGATGCTTTCGGTGTGCACGGAGTGGGCGGTATCATCGGTTCTATCCTGACCGGTGTCTTCGCCACCCGTTTCATTACAGGCGAAGAAGGGGCGGAAGGAGCCCTTTACGGTGACTGGCACCAGCTGTGGATACAAGTGGCAGCTACCTTGATTTCCATCGTATTCAGCGCAGTCATGACTTATCTGCTGTTCAAGGTCACAGACAGGATGATAGGCATCCGGGTAGACAAACGGGTAGAGGAAGAAGGGCTGGATATTTATGAGCATGGGGAATCAGCCTACAACCGATAATGATTCTTTGCTGCCGGAAAAGCAACTGTCAGGCTTTTCCGGCAACACAAAAAGACAAATAACAGAATAACTGAATAACAACTAACGAAAAAATTGAAGTATGATGACAAGTTTAAGATTCAATGTCGTTGAAAAAGCGTTTCAGGCCAAGCCGCAACCCGTGGCTGTACCTGACGGCCGTCCGAGTGAATATTTCGGGAAATACGTGTTCAACCGTGAAAAAATGTTCAAGTATCTGCCCAGCACCGTTTATGCCCGACTGGTGGATGCCATGGACAACGGGGCACCAATGGACAGGGACATTGCCGATGAAGTGGCCGCCGGAATGAAACGATGGGCCAGCGAACTGGGTGCTACCCATTATACTCACTGGTTCCAGCCACTGACAGAAGGAACAGCCGAGAAACACGATGCATTCGTAGAACACGATGGAAAAGGTGGTATGATGGAAGAATTCTCCGGAAAGCTCCTTGTACAGCAGGAACCGGATGCTTCATCTTTCCCGAACGGCGGAATCCGTAACACCTTCGAGGCTCGCGGATACAGCGCATGGGATCCTTCATCACCTGTGTTCGTAGTAGACGACACCTTGTGTATTCCGACCATCTTTATCGCTTATACCGGTGAATCACTCGACTACAAGGCTCCGCTTCTGAAAGCCCTCCGTGCAGTCAACAAAGCGGCAGTAGACGTTTGCCACTATTTCGACCCAAATGTAAAAAAAGTGATGGCTTACTTAGGATGGGAACAGGAATACTTCCTGGTAGACGAAGGTTTGTATGCCGCACGTCCGGACCTGTTGCTGACAGGACGTACCCTGATGGGACACGAAGCCTCCAAGAACCAGCAGTTGGAAGACCATTACTTCGGTGCTATTCCTACCCGTGTAGCAGCTTTCATGAAAGACCTTGAAATTCAGGCACTCGAATTAGGTATTCCGGTGAAGACACGCCATAACGAGGTAGCCCCCAACCAGTTTGAATTGGCTCCGATTTTCGAGGAGTGTAACCTGGCCGTAGACCATAACATGCTCATCATGTCATTGATGCGGAAAGTAGCCCGTACACACGGATTCCGTGTACTGCTGCACGAAAAACCGTTCAAGGGTGTCAATGGCTCCGGTAAACATAACAACTGGTCACTCGGTACAGATACCGGTACCCTGCTGATGGCTCCGGGCAAGACTCCGGAAGAAAACTTACGTTTCATCACATTCATCGTCAACACCCTGATGGCTGTGTACCGCCACAACGGATTGCTGAAAGCTTCCATCATGAGCGCTACCAACGCACACCGTCTGGGAGCCAACGAAGCACCTCCCGCCATCATCTCTTCCTTCCTGGGCAGCCAGCTGAGCAAAGTGCTTGACCACATGGAAGACAGTTCAACCGACGAACTGATTGCCTTAGGAGGCAAACACGGTATGAAGCTCGACATTCCGCAGATTCCGGAACTGCTGATTGACAATACCGACCGTAACCGTACTTCACCGTTCGCTTTCACCGGCAACCGTTTTGAATTCCGTGCCGTAGGTTCTGAAGCCAACTGTGCCAGTGCCATGATTGCCCTGAACACAGCCGTAGCCGAACAACTCACCGAATTCAAGAAAGAAGTAGACGAACTAATAGAGAAAGGTGAACCGAAAATTTCAGCTATCATTCAGGTGATCCGTAAATACATCAAGATTAGCAAACCCATCCGCTTCGACGGCAACGGATACAGCGACGAATGGAAAGAAGAAGCTGCACGCCGTGGTCTGGACTGCGAAACCAGCTGTCCGGTCATCTTCGACCAGTATCTGACAGAAGACAGCGTACGCATGTTCGAATCTGCAGGCGTCATGACCCGCAAGGAACTCGAAGCACGCAACGAAGTGAAATGGGAAACCTATACCAAGAAAATCCAGATTGAAGCTCGCGTTTTGGGCGACCTGGTAATGAACCACGTAGTTCCGGTAGCCATTGAATACCAGAGTAAACTGATTGACAATGTCTACAAGATGAAGCAAATCTTCCCTACAGAAGAGGCCGAAAAGCTGTCTGCTGAAAACATGGCTATCATCCGTAAGATTGCAGAACACACTTCTTACATCAAGGAACACGTAGATACCATGGTAGAAGCCCGAAAAGTAGCCAACAAGATTGTAGACGAACGTGCAAAAGCTATCGAATATCACGACAAGATTACTCCGATGCTGGAACAGATTCGCTACCACATCGACAAGCTGGAACTGATTGTGGATGATCAGATGTGGACATTACCCAAATACAGAGAACTGCTGTTCATCAGATAATCCATCCCCTAAAGGATTATCTCTTATTTCTTATTGGTTGTTTGAGAAAGAGGCCGCGACCGTGAAGGTCGTGGCCTCTGCGTTTTCTTACTCTATCTATAATCTCCCATTATCATTCCATTCCCCATAAAGAAACCCTTTTCGCGTATTCTCTATAAACTTATTCAAGCGGCTTTCAAAAAGTTTTGGCTGACTTCTCTTGATTTGAATAGTATCAATTCTTACCCGTTTATATAAATCCGGTAACTGACAGAAATTGTTCCATACTACAGAATCGGATTGTAATCTTTGCAATATATCCTTATCTATGGTAAAACCATTAGGCGACATGTCCGGCAGAACAGCTCTTCCAGCATCGGTCATCAGCCCTAACCGTTCCATTCTGCGACATCTTTCCTTGTTGAGCTCCGACCAATTACTTCGTGGCTTTCGTGGGCAAAGCTTCTGGGCTGTTACGCCATCCGCCATTTTCTTTGTAGTGCTGTCTATCCAGCCAAAGCACAGCGCTTCTTCTACAGCATCAATGTACCAGAACGTATCATCATCCACAGGCCTTCCACGCTTCACCACTACCCAGCATTCCGTTTCCTTTTTATGGTTTTGCATGAGCCACTCACGCAATTCGGCTCTTGATTTTGCACCCAGTAAATTATGTATTTCCATCGCTTGTTGTTTCAATTTACGCCTTACAATTTCATATCTTTCAAGATTAATTATTATTTTCAGAATTCAAAAATAACGAAATATCTTTGTACATTATCTAACCGAATACCGAAAAGCAATGACAGAGGGATTCAAATTTTACAAGCCATGCCAATTATTACAAGATTACGTCAGATATTATTGGATATTTGAAAGTAATCAGCCGATAAAGACTTACACCTTCCCAATCGGTTGCCCTCAACTCATATTTCATAAGAAATCAGCTTTATATATTCCGGAATTAAACACGAAGCAGGATCGACTGACTATTAGTGGACAGGTGAATTTCTCATCCCATATCAGTGCAGAAGATAGTGTCGAAATGATTGTAGTTGTATTTCATCCTTACGCCATGAGTGCTTTTCTTAATATTCCCATTTCTGTATTCTACAATCAGGAAGTCTCCGGTTATGGACTGGAGAACAAGAAATTAAATTGTCTTGCGACGAGAGTTTTTGATTGTGACGATAATGACCTCTGTATAAGTCTTATCGAACAATGGTTATTCTCACAACTAAGAACCAACTCTACCACAAAACGTGAAGTGGATATAAACCGGATTGCGGCAGTCGTTCATCAAATGTATTCTACTCCCAATACTCCAATCTCAGAACTGGCATCTATTGCCTGCCTGAGCAAGAAACAATTTGAACGTATATTCCTTGCCACAGTCGGGATGAATCCGAAAGAATATGCACGAATCGTACGTTTTCAGAAGTCCCTTAAGCTTATGCAGGATCAGACTGAAAATATCAGTCAAACCCAGATAGCCTATCAATGCGGTTATTCAGACCAATCGCATTTCATAAGAGAATTCAGGGAATTAAGCAGATATACCCCCTTATCACTGATAAAAATATGCGAGCCATATTCCGATTTGTTTACTACTCCAATATAATGTCTCTTTTATTCTATCCGTAATCAAAGGCCTGTTTTATTTTTGTGCTCTAATTTAAAATACACACAAAAATGAAAGAAATAAATCCTGCCTTAACGACACGAGCATACGCATACAAGATGTGGATGCAGGCCCCTATGCCAATGGTCACATTTTTCAAGACACTTGATGTAACCAATCTTGTAAAAGTCAGTAAAAAGAAAGGACTAAAACTGAACATGCTGATGTGCTGGTGCATCGGTAAAGCAGCTTCCGGCACCAAGGAATTCTATATGCTTCCAGTTGGCAAAAAGCTGATTCAATATGATACAATCGCTGTTAATACAATTGTAGCAAACAAGAATGGAGAGGTAAGTTCCTGCGACATACCTTTTTCTGAAGACCTAAATCAGTTTAATCACAACTATCTCCAGCTAACCAAACAAGTGGCCGAAACCTGTCAGAACCACGATTTAACGGAAAGCATGGTTATTGGTACTTCTGCACTCGTAAACTATGAGATAGACGGTGCTGTTGGCATGTACAGCGGTATTTTCAATAATCCATTCCTGATATGGGGAAAATTCAAAAAACGTTTTTTCAGAAAACATCTGACCGTGTCATTTCAGTTTCATCATACACAAATGGACGGAGCTCATGCTGCTCACTTCTTAAAAAAACTTCAACATGAAATAAGCTCAACACACTTATAACCACAAAAGTAGTCTGATAAACTAAAAAAGCCGCTTACACATCACAAAATTTGTCAGTTCCAGCTGATTGGCTCTGCACTTTTGAGACTTAACCACTTTGTAGCCCTTTTGTTCAAAGAACGGTTTTGCAGTCAGACTAACCTCCAAGGTAATTTCAGTAACTCCATACGCTTTAACCATCTTTTCCACTTCCGAAAGCAACTGAGTGGCTACTCCCCTTCCCTGCATATCCTTGTGCACAAACATGGAATGTAAATACCCCTCTTTATTCATAGAAGAGAAACCAGCCATCTTACCTTGTTCATCAAAGGCCCCAATATAATAATTTTGGGACAAAAGGTCCTTCCAGTGGGATACGTCATCACCACAAGAAGCCCAGTCTACTACCTCTTCTTTTGTATAGTCCCTTAAATTCACATTAAGCACAGTAGAACGGAACAAGTGCTGCATTTCCGGAATGTCTTTTTCTTCAAGCGGACGTAAAGCATAAACAAGCTTTGTTTCTTTACAACTGTCCTTAAAAAAATCTTCTTTCGTCAACAAAGTAAAATGTTCTGTCCGCACATCACCCAATGGAGAAGGTTTGCCCTCTTCCGTATGATGGAACTTGAAACCACATTTATCCATTACTCGACGGGATTTGGTATTCCCGTCATAATAACCACACCACACTCGTTTTACTCCCAGTTCCTCAAAACAACGCCTCAACAGGCGATTGACGGCCTCCGGAATCAGCCCCTTTCCCCAATGAGGAACTCCAATCCAATAACCAATTTCTGCATCTCCTTCCTGCATGTCAGCGCTGTGTACGCTGTCTCCAAACATAATGCCCACACTGCCAACAGGTTCATTGGTTTCTTTCAACACTACCGCATAAGTTTCCGGTACTGAAAGAATATCACGTATTACCTCTCGGCTGTTTTCTACAGATGTGTGCGGTGGCCAACCGGCAATCGGCCCTACAGCCGGGTTTTTAGCATATTTATAGAGCGAAAGGGCATCTTCCTCACGCCACGGTCTGAGTATCAGTCTTTCTGTTTCCATAATTATGTGCGGTATATTTTATTTTTTATACATTGCAAGATTAGCTATCATCTTTTTCAAATTAGCTTCATTTTCCTCATTCGAAATGGAAGGGTCTTTCATAAAACGACCACAAGGTAAATCCGGACATCCTCCACAATTTTCCCGCTTTTGTTCCTTACAGCATTTCCAGATGGGACATACCGCATCGCCTGTATACTGAAGCCAGAACACCTTACCTTTTATCTTTCTGCATCCATTGCATTCCTTTGGGAATGACGCACAGTCCACACACCTAGCTCCACACGGAGAGGGATAAAAATAATCATCTTTCCAATACCACCATTTACATTTCTCTCTATCCGGGTTTTCCGTATGAACAAAATACTCTAAAGCCCGGTACAGATAAAGCTGGCATCGGTCTATCGTACACCCACGCAAACGGCATTCCTCCTCATACAAATCCTCTGCTTTCTTTCCTTTCAGTGATGCGATAGAGGTATACCCCATGGCTATCAGGTCTTGTTCAGTCTGTGAACCTACGTTAGGGATTTTTCGTAAAGATGATTTTTCTTGATTGTCAGTCATATCTTATTTTTTAAAGTTCTTATATACAAACATCGGTGAACACAAAGTACTCAATAGCACCAATATCCACAGATTTCCGGTCATAGGATTATATGCTTGACATAATTCTTTCCAAGAAGAACCGGATGACAATCCCAGTCCAAATTCAAAACAAACCGTAAGACACATCCATAATCCTCCTACAAGAATACAATCTTTTTTCGTCAAGTCTTTAATAGGTGGTAAAAGCAAAAATGTTACCACATAAATTAATCCTGCAAGTAATACACCGCTTAATGCCAAAGCTGTGCTTTCAGACAAGAAACGATGCCATACATATTCACGAAGTCCTCCATTTAAAATAGCCAGTGGGATAAAACAGCACCATACTCCTATTACTTTACTCCATTTCATCATTTTTCTTTCTCAGCGATTCGACTACTTTCATTGCATTTCTCCTGGCTGCTACGATACTTGGCGTCATTTCGTATTCCAGCATATCAAGACAGGCCACCAGTTCATTTGCCAGCTCCGGAACAAACCGGCACATCTTTGCAGCCAGTTTTATCATCATCGAGCGGCTACTGTCCGATTCCTTCTTGTCGACAGCATGGGCAAGACAAAAATCAAACAAGTCCGTCCTGAAGTTCTGCTTCGTAGACAAGTCTATCAAAATAGATAGAACAAGTCCCCGACGTATATGTAAACAAGGCTTCATTGCCCAGTCTGCAATCTTATCATAAAAGGAAGAGACATAAAGTCTTTTATCTTCTGCCGGTAAATGATACAGTATCCATGCCGCATTGTATGCAGACTGTGCATCTTCCGCATAAAGCATAAGGTCACACATCTTACCGATGCCAGCCTCATCATGATGCAACTCGCGAGACAAAGTCATTACCTGCCATTTAGACAGCCTATCCTGCAAATGTTCCATTTCGTTTTTACTATGTTTCTATATGACATAATAGCAAATCTAAACAATAAGAAACAGAATAACAAACAAGGCACTATTTCTTTCACATTTACCCCTCAAAAAAACACAAGTACATTTCAACTCAAACGCCTAAGCGTTTTAAGTAAAACGTACTTGCGTTTGAATCCAAACGCACTTGTGTTTTCTATCAAACGTAAGTACGTTTTTCCCCTGTGCTTAAAAAGCCCCAAATTTTCTTTATTTATTCAGAAAATATACATTTAAAGGCAGTTTTTTAGTATCTTCGCTCCAAACTAACCTGACTAACCTATGTCTGTACTCCGATATTTCATCATTATAGGGATACTTGCCGTGGGAGTATACGTTTTTTCGTGTACCTCCCCAACTGAAGCACCTTCCCCTGAATCTACAGAAATAAATACTCATACCGATAGCCTGTTGCAGTTCAGGATTTATCTTGAACAGGCCCGCATCAGCCGTTTTAAAGGAGAGAACCAGGAAGAAGCTCATTTCTTAGATGCTGCGGAAAGTATCGCTCAATGCCTGAACGACTCGTCTGTATATGCGAACTTATGGCAAGAGAAAGCCATGCTTTACCTGCCGCATCAACCGGAAAAGGCCAAAGAATTCTTTCAGAAAGCACTTGCCTATATGCCTTCCGGCACTCCGGTCTCCATTGCACAAAGTGAACTTTACCTTTCCCGCATTTATTTGGAACAAGGACAGACGGACAGTGCCTTCCATTACATCAATAATGCCATCTGCCAAAAGTTGCCGAGAAAGGAAACTGCCGCCTTACACCTTCAGAAGGGCTACATTTTTGCCTCTCTTCTGCAAGCTGACTCGGCCACGCATCATATCCTGCCTTTTTTGTCTGATGCCTCCTTAAAACAACGCACGGAAGCCTACCGTCGTCTGTTCGAAATGTACGGAAAGAAACAGAATGAGAAGCAGGAAAACATCTACATGCGAAAATACATTCTGTCGCATGACTCGCTGAGTACCGAACGAAAGGAAATGGTCATCGAAAAGATACAGGATATGCACGAATACAAGCTGCAACGCGAACGAGCCAACAAAGCAGAGATGCAGGCAGCGCACCACAAGCTGGTTTTCTACCGGATTGCAGTCACCTTAGGCGTGGTGATTCTTATCCTGCTTTTACTTCTTCACCGCATCCGCGTGCACAAGCAAAAGCTGACAGAAGAACTAAAGGCTACCCAGTGGATGCGCATGGAAGAAACACTGAAAAGGAAAGAAGCGGAAGTGGCACTGGCCCACGAACAGGAGAAATTGAAACAGCAGGAAATTGACCGGCTAAATAAAAGCGTAGCATACTACCGGCAACTGAATGCCATCACGCTTCCTTCTCTGTTGCGGAAAAGGAACTCGCAAGGTGCACTTCACCTGACGGAAGAGGAATGGGACATTATTCAGCAAAACGCAGACACTTGCTTCGACGGATTTACCAGACGACTGAAGGAGTGTTACCCGCAACTTACGGAAGAAGAACTTCGTTTCTGCTGTCTGGTAAAGATGGATCTTCCCATGTCGTTACTATCCGAAATTTACCATATTGCCAAAGGAAGTATCTCGCGCCGGAAAATGAGACTGAAGGAGAAAATGCACATCGAAAACAGCAGTTTTGACGAGTTTATCACCGCATTTTAAGTGTCATGTACATCATAAAAATTATCAACTAACTAATTTCCAATAGATTAAATTTTACTTGTGTACATCAGATTTTTCCCTGACTTCCATCTGTTCACTTTACCTTTGCAACCGTAAATCTATTTAAACATACGCGACTCATGAAAGTGAAACAACTACTTTATGGGATGATGTACGGCTTATTGATTTTCTTCACAGCATCTTGCAGTGAAGAAAATTCAGAAAATCTACCCGATAATGTAGCTATTTATCAAAGCTACCTGGTAGCTTTTTCTGATTCACAGCCTACCCTGGCCTACGCCCGTTTCTCCCCAGAGAAAGACGTACCCCTGAAAGAAATCAAACTGACAGGCGGAGCATCCATCATGGCCAATGGCAAAGAGATGGAATACCATTATTTTGATGGAAATACAATATTCGGTTATTCCTATTCACTGGCACTCGGAAAAGACGAACAAGTCTCATTCGTGCTCCAACGCAAACGGCAGCAAGAAACCCGTATGCTGACCAATTATGCCTACAAGGAATGGATTAATGAGATACATATTCCTTCGGAACTTACCACGATTGCCAATCAGGAAGTGATTGGATGGAAGGGTGAGAAAATCGCGTCCAATGAAGAACTGGAGGCCACGCTGGACAACCCCTCACATTTAGAGGAATATACCGCTTATTATGGTACATTAAATGAAAGCCGTGACGGAGTTTCGTTTAAGAATGTGCCGAAAGGAAAATATATGCTCACGTTGAAACGCATCCTGAAACTGGAAACCAAAGACAATGACGCTCCCGCCAAAGGAGAAATCAGACTGGTTTTCTACGACAAAAAGGAAGTAATGGTGAAATAACATATAACCCTAGCCTATTTCCCAAACTCCACAGGTGTATGGACTCCCCACCACTATGAAGAAATCACAACTTCCCGTGCGGAGCCTTTATCCTTTCAGCTGAAAACTTCCGTTTCACTGGAAATGGAAGAAAGTCTGATAATCTCTCTGGGATACACCCTCTCTAACCTTGACCCTTACTCGGGCATCCGGGAAACCGTTTTCGACGGAAACATGCTGAATCTCGGAACGAAGCGCCCATTTTTTCATTCACTCTCGATCGGGATAGGCTGGCGGTTTTAAAAACTGGGCCGTATTAACGTCCGGCCCAGTTTTTTATTCTACTCATTGCTTCCTGACAATCTTCACGTTTACCAAAAGCTGTCAGTCTCAGGAATCCTTCTCCGCTTGGTCCAAATCCTACTCCCGGAGTTCCTACCACATTAACCTCGTGAAGCAACATTTCAAAGAAGCTCCATGAATCCAGTCCTTCGGGTGCCTTTACCCAAATATAAGGAGCATTCACTCCTCCATAAAGTGTAAATCCGGCAGCTGACAGTCCTTCACGCATCAGGCGGGCATTCTCCATATAATAGGCTATGGTTTCTTTTATCTCAGCTTGTCCTTCGGCGGTATAGATAGCCTCTGCCCCTCGCTGGGTGATATAGCTGGTACCATTGAATTTCGTACACTGCCGACGGTTCCATAAATGATTCAAAGCCACTTGCTCGCCCGAAGCCGTCATGGCTTTCACTTCTTCCGGCACTACGGTATAACCGCAACGTACTCCAGTAAAACCGGCTGTCTTGGAGAAGCTGCGGAATTCAACGGCGCAAGAGCGGGCTCCTTCTATCTCATAAATAGAATGTGGCACATCACTTTCATGAATGTAAGCCTCATAAGCCGCATCATATAATATCAACGCTTTGTGCTCCAAAGCATAGTCCACCCACTTCTGCAATTCGGCTTTCGTCAGCGTTGTTCCCGTAGGATTGTTCGGATAACACAAATAAATCATGTCTACCGGCTCCTGGGGGAGAGAAGGGATAAAATGGTTTTCTGCCGTACAAGGCAGGTAAGTCAGACGGTTCCATTGCCCGTTTGCCTGAAGTTCTCCAGCTCTCCCGGCCATGACGTTACTGTCAATATACACCGGATACACGGGGTCTGTTACCGCAACTTTATTGCCTGTGCCTAAAATATCTCCAAAATTACCGGTGTCACTTTTAGCTCCGTCACTCACAAAAATTTCTGTCGGACGCAATTCTACTCCACGCGAGCGGTAATCATGTTCCAGAATAGCCTGAATCAAGAAATCATATCCTTGTTCAGGACCGTACCCATGAAAGGTTCCGGCATCGGCCAGTTCGTCTACCGCACGGTGCATGGCTTTGATAGAAGCCGGTGGAAGCGGACGAGTCACGTCGCCAATTCCTAATCGAATAAGTGCAGCCTCCGGATGAGCCGATTTAAAGGCATTCACTTTCTTAGCAATGCTCGAAAACAGATAGTTTCCGGGCAACTTGATGAAATTATCGTTTACTTGTATCATATATATCTTGTCTTACTCTTTTAATTCGATTGTTCCGTCAAATACTTTCACTGCGGGACCTGTCATATACAAATGCTGCCCCTCTCCTGCCCAGTCGATGGTCAGGTCACCTCCATCCATACAGATTGTTGCATGGGAGCCGCATTGTCCGGAAAAGGCTGCTGCCACAGCGGTAGCACATGCTCCCGTACCACAAGCTTGTGTGATACCGGATCCTCTTTCCCATACCCGCATGCGTATGTTTTCTTTGTCCAATACCTGAGCGAACTCTACGTTTACCCGATCCGGGAAAAGCGGATGACGTTCAAGCACTGGTCCTACTTCAGCAAGAGCTACCTCCTCCATTTTATCTACAAAAATAACCAGATGAGGGTTTCCCATTGACACGGCCACTCCTTTCTGGAAGGGATAAGCATCGCCCAAATCCACCCAGTGAATATCGGCAGGAATTCCCATATCCACCCGAACAGACTCTACCTTTCCCTCCTTCACCTGCAAATGCAGTTCCTTGATACCAGAAAGCGTATCCAGCAGAATATCCGTCTTCGTAGTCAGTCCATATTCATACAAATACTTCCCGATACAGCGACTGGCATTTCCGCACATCTTGGCTTCAGAACCGTCCGCGTTAAAAATACGCATGCTGAAATCAGCCTTGTCCGAATCGCCAATCAGCACCAGTCCGTCACTGCCTATCCCCGTATGAGGACGACTCCAGGCTATGGACTTTTCTTCCGGATTAGTCAGCGGGTATTTCATCGTATTCACATAGATGTAATCATTACCCAGACCATGCATTTTTGTAAATTCTATTTTCATATCTGATAATCAGTTTAGTTTTTGTATCCCTCTTCATGTACATCGATTACCGCACGTCCGCTCGGCTCATTGATATGCTGGAAAGCTTTATCCCAAGCCAGTGCCTCAGCTGTAGAACAAGCCACACTCGGTACACTGGGAACACTCTTAGCCGCACTTTCACTCGGGAAATGCTCCTCAAAGATAGAGCGGTAGTAATACTCTTCCTTGTTACGGGGAGGATTCACCGGGAAACGTTCAGCCGCATGCGCCATCTGTTCGTCGGATACCTCTTTTGCCGTGAATTCCTTCAGCGTATCAATCCAGCTGTATCCCACACCGTCACTGAACTGTTCCTTCTGACGCCATGCTACGCTTTCAGGCAACAAGTCGGCAAAAGCTTCGCGTACGATTTTCTTTTCAATGGTTTTTCCGGGGCACATCTTGGCTTCCGGATTCAACCGCATGGCCACATCCAAGAATTCCTTGTCTAGGAACGGCACACGTCCTTCTACTCCCCAGGCAGCCAATGATTTATTGGCCCGCAAACAATCGTACAAATAAAGTTTGGACAATTTACGCACGGTTTCTTCATGGAAAGCCCGTGCATCGGGAGCCTTGTGGAAATACAGATAACCACCAAAAATCTCATCTGCACCTTCTCCGCTAAGCACCATCTTGATGCCCATACTCTTGATGACACGAGCCAGCAAGTACATAGGTGTAGAAGCTCGAACTGTCGTTACATCGTAAGTCTCAATGTAATAAATCACATCACGAAGTGCGTCGAGACCTTCCTGAATGGTGTAGTGAATTTCATGGTGCACAGTACCGATGAAATCAGCCACTTCACGTGCCTTGGCCAAATCGGAGGCTCCTTCCAGACCAATGGCAAAGGAATGAAGCTGAGGCCACCATGCCGCCATCTTTCCATCCGTTTCCACACGACGGGCTGCATAACGCTTGGCAATGGCAGAAATGACCGAACTGTCCAGACCTCCTGAGAGCAATACGCCATAAGGTACATCACTCATCAGTTGCTCACGTACGGCTTTTTCCAAGCCTTCCCGCAAAGCGCTAACCGATGCCGGTGCATCAGCTACTGCCTCATACTGAGTCCAGTCGCGAACGTACCAGCGGGTCATCTTCCCGTCCTTGCTATAATAACAATGTCCGGGTAAAAAGGGTTCATAACGTTCACAAAAACCTTCCAACGCTTTCAGTTCACTGGCACAATAGACTTTGCCATCGCTGTCATAGCCAATATAAAGTGGAATTACGCCAATAGGGTCGCGGGCTATGAGAAACTCATCTTTTTCTGAATCGTACAGCACGAAAGCAAAAATACCATTCAGCTTTTCCAGAAAATGTATTCCGTATTCTTGATAAAGTGCCAAGATTACTTCACAGTCACTTCCTGTCTGGAAATCATATTTTCCGGCATACTCCTTACGAATCTCACGGTGATTGTAGATTTCGCCGTTCACGGCCAGTACCACTTTCTTATCGGGTGAGTACAATGGCTGTCCGCCACTCTGCGGGTCTACTATCGACAAACGTTCATGCGCTAAGATAGCCGATCCCCCACAATAAATTCCACTCCAGTCGGGACCACGATGACGAATCTTTCGAGCCATGGCCAATGCTTTTTCACGCAACTCTGGAGTCTGTTTTCTGATATTTAAAATAGCTGCAATGCCACACATAATCGTAAAGTTGTATTTATATTTTGTATGTAATCAATTATTTTCGGCTTAAATATGCATCAATGTCGGCTGCGGCCTTCCGACCGCCTGCGATGCACTTCACAACCAGACTGGCTCCGGTAGCTGCATCACCGGCCACAAAGACATTCGCCGGGAATTCGGGTTGTACCGGACGAAGGAATCCCATCGCCAGCAATACCAAATCGGCTTTCAGGATTTCTTTCTTCCCAGTCGGCTTCATCACCGGACGTTCTCCTTCAGCTCCCGGAGTCCATTCCACTTCTTCCACTTCTACACCGCACACTTTCCCGTCTTCTTCCAGGAAGCGGTTGGAGGTCAGACTCCACCGACGTATGCATCCTTCTTCATGACTACTGCTGGTTTTGAGAACCACCGGCCACTGCGGCCACGGAGTATTCGGATTATGACCTACAGGAGGCTTCGGCATAATTTCAATCTGCGTCACACTGAGTGCTCCCTGACGGTTACTTGTTCCGATACAGTCACTACCCGTATCTCCACCTCCAATTACCAGCACATGCTTGCCTTTTGCCGTAATGCGTTCCTCCTCCGAAATATGCTGCCCGGCCAGCACGCGGTTCTGCTGTGCCAGCATCTCCATGGCAAAATGAATACCTTTCAGTTCACGTCCGGGGATATTCAAATCGCGTGCCTGCGGCGTACCCGTACAAATGCAGTATGCATCAAATCCTTCGGGAAGGTTTGTCACGTCAATATCGGCATTGACCTTGAAAGTGATTCCTTCTGCTTCCATCACTGCCACACGGCGGTCGATTACCGACTTGCTGAGTTTAAAATTCGGAATACCAAACCGCAACAAGCCTCCCACGTATTCCAGTTTTTCGAACACCGTCACCGCATATCCTCTGCGGTTCAACTGATTAGCGGCAGCCAGTCCTGCAGGTCCGGAACCGATGACAGCCACAGATTTTCCGTTTCGTTCATATTGACGAGCCTGTACATACCCTTCACGAAAAGCAGCTTCAATGATAGCGGCTTCATCTTCACGAATGGTTACCGGTGCATCCATACTCAACTTCAACACACAACTCTTTTCACACAATGCCGGACATATACGGCCGGTAAACTCCGGAAAATCATTGGTTCCGGTAAGTATCTCATAAGCTTCTTTCCATTTTCCCTTGTACATGGCATCCTGGAATTCCGGAGGGCGATTACCCAACGGACATGCCCAATGGCAGAAAGGTACCCCACAGTCCATACACCGCGATGCCTGGAGCTTTCGCTCGCTTGTGTTCAACGTCTGTTCCACTTCACTGAAGTCCATGATACGGTCGTGTACCGGACGGTATCCGGCCTCTTGTCTGGGAACGGTCAGAAATGCTTTTGGATTTCCCATATATCTAGTTTTTTACTGTTCAACAATTAATCAATAATCACGCTGTACTTCGGCTATCTTCTGCTGCAGTTTGCGCATCTGCTCTTCAGCCAGCACTTTCTTGTATTCAATCGGAGTTACCTGAATAAATTCTTCTACATAACGGCTCCAGTTATCCAACATCGTACGTGCCAGTTGAGAACCGGTGTACAGATAATGCTGACGAACCAGTTCATGCAGTTCCTTGCGGGCTGTAGCATCTTCCAACAGAGAAAGCTCTACCATTTCCATGTTACAGAAGTAATCGAAGTTACGGTCTTTATCCCATACGTAAGCAACTCCCCCACTCATACCTGCAGCAAAGTTACGTCCGGTCTTACCCAGTACGACTACTCGTCCGCCGGTCATGTACTCACAGCAATGGTCGCCTACTCCTTCTACTACCGCAATGGCTCCGGAGTTACGTACGGCAAAACGCTCACCTACGCAACCATTGATATACACCTCTCCACTTGTGGCACCATACAGCAATGTATTACCTGCGATTACGTTGTTTTCGGCCAAGAAATTGCTTCTTACCGGAGGCTGTACCGAAATATGTCCTCCACTCAAGCCTTTACCCAGGTAGTCGTTCGCTTCACCTTCCAGTTTGAAGCTGACCCCATGCGGAAGGAAAGCACCGAAACTCTGTCCGGCTGAACCTTTGAACTTCACCTGGATGGTCTGTGCGGGCAATCCAGCCTGTCCATACTTGGCAGCTACGGCCCCAGAAAGCATGGCTCCTACCGAACGGTCGGTATTAGATATGGCATATTCCAACGATACCTCCTTACGGTTCTCCAAAGCTTCGCGTGCGGCAGCCAGCATGCTGACATCCTTCACGTGCTCTATCTCATGACGCTGTTCCGTTACATTATGTAAGGCAGCTCCGTTATCGACTTTGTGCAACAATTTACTGAAATCGAGCAATGAAGCCTTTTCATGAGTTGTCGGACGTATTTCAATCAAATCCGTACGTCCTACAATGTCTTCCAGACGGGAGAATCCCATCTCTGCCAGGTATTCACGTACCTCTTGTGCCAGGAAACGGAAGAAATTGACTACATAACGGTAATGTCCGCGGAAATGTGCCCGCAACTGCGGATCCTGTGTAGCCACACCTACCGGACACGTATTGGCATGACATTTACGCATCATGACACATCCCAAAACAATCAATACAGAAGTTCCGAATCCAAACTCTTCTGCTCCCAGCAAAGCCATGCTGATGATGTCACGTCCAGTCTTCAACTGTCCGTCAGTCTGCAAACGTACCTGACCACGGAGTCCGTTGAGTACCAGTGTCTGCTGTGTCTCGCTCAGACCGATTTCCGGAGAAATACCGGCATAGCGCATGGAAGAGGCCGGAGAAGCTCCTGTTCCACCTTCTGCTCCTGAAATGACAATCAAATCAGCCTTTGCTTTTGCCACACCGGCTGCAATGGTACCAATACCACTTTCAGCTACCAGTTTCACACTGATTTTGGCTTTCGGATTCACATTCTTCAAATCGAATATCAGCTGAGCCAAGTCTTCAATTGAATAAATATCGTGATGAGGGGGAGGCGAAATCAACGAAATGCCCGGAATAGAATGACGCGTCTTGGCAATCACTTCATTCACCTTAAATCCCGGAAGCTGTCCACCTTCACCCGGTTTAGCACCCTGCGCTACCTTAATCTGGATTTCTTCGGCATTCACCAAATATTCAGTGGTTACACCGAAACGTCCGGAAGCAACCTGTTTGGTCTTACTGCACAAGGAAATGCCATCGTAGGTCTCATGGAAACGGTCGGAATCCTCTCCTCCTTCACCTGTATTACTGCGGGCGTTCAGCTTATTCATGGCCAGTGCCATGGCTTCATGCGCCTCTTTACTGATAGAGCCAAAAGACATGGCACCCGTTACAAAATGCTTTACAATTTCCTCTACCGGCTCTACATCTTCCAATGGAATCGGATTACGGCGGAAAGAGAAGAAGTCACGCAAGAATATCGGACTTTCCTTTTCATCTACCCGACGCGTATATTCCTTGAACTTGGCATAGCTTCCCAAACGAGTGGCCAACTGCAAAGCGCTGATAGTTTCCGGATTCCACGCATGCTTCTCGCCATCCTTACGGTAGGAGAACTGGCCGATATAAGGCAACAAATCGTCGACCTCTTTTGCAAAACCTGCATCATGGAACACTTGGTAATCTTTAGCAATGCTTTCCAATCCGACACCTCCAATGGATGAAGAAGGGGTACCGAAGTAAGTAGAAAGCACTTCACTGCCCAAACCAACAGCTTCAAAAATCTTCGCTCCACGGTAAGAACGTATCGTACTGATACCCATCTTACTCATTACTTTATAGAGTCCTTTGCAAACGGCTTTTATGTAGTTCTTTTCGGCAGTTTCATAATTCAACTGCACATCGCCTTTCTTCACCATGTCATCCAGAATGGCAAATACCATATACGGATTGATGGCGCTCGCTCCATATCCCAGCAACAAGGCAGCGTGCATCACTTCCCGAATTTCTCCACTTTCTACCACCAATGCGGTCTGTACTCTCTTTTGTACAGAAATCAGGTGATGGTGTACGGCACTCACAGCCAGCAAAGAAGGAATGGCTGCATGTGCTGCATCAATCTCACGATCGGAAAGAATGATGTAGTTCACACCTTCGTCCACTGCCGCCTCGGCTTTCTTGCACAACTCATTCAATGCCTCACGCAGACCTTCCGCTCCTCTTGCTGCATCGAACAGCATCGGCAATTTCACGGTATTGAACCCTTTATAGCGAATGTTGCACAATATATCAAGCTGCGTATTGTTCAGAATCGGGTGTGGCAGACGCACCATCTTACAATGTGATTCACTCGGCAACAGGATGTTGGTTCCTACAGCTCCGATATATTCCGTCAGCGACATCACCAGTTCCTCACGTATCGGGTCGATTGGCGGATTGGTCACCTGCGCAAACTGTTGACGGAAATAATTGAACAATATCTGAGGCTTGTCAGACAACACAGCCAGAGGAGTATCGTTCCCCATGGAGGCAGTGGGTTCGGCCCCATTCATACACATCGGAGTAAGCGTACGTTCTATGTCTTCGCGAGTGAATCCGAATGCACGCAGGCGACGTTCATAATCAGGTACAGAATTGGAAATCTTACGGCCACTGCGTAATGTATCCAGTTCAATACGGTTGGTAGAAAGCCACTGACGATAAGGCTTGGAAGCTGCCAACTGGCTCTTCAGTTCTCCATCGTAGTAAATACGTCCTTCCTGGGTATCTACCAATAATATCTTACCTGGCTGAAGACGGCCTTTTTCCTTAATAGCTTCAGGTTCAAAATTAATGACTCCAGCTTCGCTGGCCACTACCATCATATCATTTTTGGTGATCAGGTAACGCGCCGGGCGCAAACCGTTACGGTCAAGCATACCACCTGCATAACGTCCGTCACTGAACAACAAGGCAGCCGGTCCGTCCCAAGGTTCCATCAAAATGGAATGGTACTCATAAAACGCCTTCAGCTCCTCACTAATCGGATTCTTGTCATTGAATGACTCTGGCACAAGCATAGCCATGGCATGCGGCAGGCTCAATCCTGACATCACGAAAAATTCCAACACATTATCGAGTGAGGCACTGTCGCTCATTCCCGGCTGTATAATCGGACCTATTTTCTTCACGTCACCTAATAAAGGAGTGGAAAGTACACTTTCACGCGCCTCCATCCATCCTCTGTTTCCACGAATGGTATTGATTTCTCCATTATGGGCTAACAAGCGGAAAGGCTGTGCCAAACTCCAGGTCGGAAATGTATTCGTACTAAAACGAGAATGTACGATGGCCAGTCCGCTGGTAAAGTAAGGCTGGGTAAGGTCCTGAAAATATTCACGCACCTGTACCGAAGACAGCATACCTTTATATATAATATTTTTACTGGACAAGGAAACAATGTAAAAGTCCTTATGATGTACACGGCGTTCAATCTTTTTACGTACAATATATAAGGTACGTTCAAAGTTTTCCAGGTCGGTTGCCCCGGTAATGAACACCTGCTTAATGTCTGGTTCAGTCTCCAACGCACTTTTTCCTAAGATAGAAGAATTCACGGGCACGGAGCGCAAGTGCATCAATGACAATCCTTCACGCTCTACCTCCTCAATCAGGATGCTCAGAATGGACTCCTGTTCCTTCGCGTCTTTCGGAAGAAAGACCAATCCCGTACCATATTTCCCCTTTTCAGGCACCGGAATTCCTTGTAACAATATAAACTCATGTGGAATCTGCAGCATAATACCTGCACCATCACCCGTCTTGTTGTCTGCGCCTTCTGCGCCACGATGTTTCATATTTTCCAAGACTTTCAAGGCTGCATCCACCAATTCATGTGATTTATTACCATGAATGTCTACAATCATACCTACTCCACAAGCATCGTGCTCGTACTCCGGTTGATAAAGCCCGGAAGATGTCTGATGACATTCTGTTACTTCCTGCTCTTCTTTTCTCATAAATTTTCCTGCTAACCTCATTTTATCTTTCATTATTAATACCCAAAACAGAGTTTACATTCTATTTGTCCACAAAAATAATAATATCACTTCCAATATGACACTTTTGTAGGATTTTTCATTACAATATTTTCATCTACGTCAGCCACACCTTTCACTTTCTTTATATAGCAAATAAAAAAGTTTCAGAATAAAACAGAATAGATACATTTTGATTACATTTATCACAAAAAGACAGAAACAATGTATTTTTTCAGGCACGGTACATACCTCTTTTAATAATTGTCTGTTATTTTGTAAACGAAAATCATAATATGGCTTGAAAACAAAATACAGATGGAAACATTAAAACATGAATGCGGAGTCGCTCTTATCCGACTCCTGAAACCACTGGAATATTATCAGGAAAAATATGGTACATGGATGTATGGCTTGAACAAGCTTTATCTGCTGATGGAAAAGCAGCACAACAGAGGACAAGAAGCTGCAGGATTAGCCTGCGTAAAACTGCAAGCCAACCCTGGTGAGGAATACATGTTCCGTGAAAGAGGACTCGGAGCGGGAGCCATTACAGAAATCTTCAACAACGTTCATCAACAATACAAAGATTTAACGGAAGAACAGTTGCACGATGCTGAATTTGCAAAGAAGTGCCTGCCCTTTGCCGGAGAACTTTACATGGGACACCTGCGTTATTCGACCACTGGAAAAAGCGGTATCTCGTATGTTCATCCATTTCTCCGCCGCAACAACTGGCGTGCCAAGAACCTGGCATTGTGCGGCAACTTCAATCTGACCAATGTAGACGAAATCTTTGCCGATATTACTGAAGCCGGACAACATCCCCGTAAATACGCAGATACCTATATCATGCTGGAGCAGGTAGGCCACCGTCTGGACAGAGAAGTGGAGCGCCTTTACAACCAGTGCAAAGAAGAAGGCTTGAAGGGAATGGACATCACGCATGCCATTGAAGACCGGATTGACCTGACAAACGTACTGAAAACTTCTTCCCCATCCTGGGATGGAGGTTACGTCATCTGCGGAATGACAGGAAGCGGTGAAACCTTTGCCGTACGCGACCCATGGGGCATCCGCCCGGCGTTCTGGTATCAGGACGATGAAATCATGGTATTAGCTTCGGAACGCCCTGTCATTCAGACGGTATTGAATATCCCTGCTGAAAGCATCCATGAACTGATGCCTGGACAAGCTGTATTGGTCAATAAAAAAGGTCAGCTCAGACTGGCACAAATCAATAAACCAGGGAAATTAAAACCCTGCTCTTTCGAACGCATCTACTTCAGCCGGGGAAGTGACGTGGATATCTACCGGGAACGTAAAAAATTAGGAGAAAAACTGATTGAACCGATTCTCTCAGCAGTCAATCATGATATTGCCCATTCCGTATTCTCATTCATTCCCAATACAGCCGAAGTGGCTTTCTATGGAATGCTGGAAGGACTGGACAATTACCTGAACCAACTTAAAATCAAACAAATCGAGGCCTTGGGTCACACCCCCAGCCATGAGGAGTTGAAACAGATTCTTTCCCAACGCATCCGAAGCGAGAAGGTAGCCATCAAGGATATTAAGTTGCGTACCTTTATTGCGGAAGGAAATACCCGTAACGACCTGGCAGCCCACGTATATGATATTACCTACGGAAGCCTCGTGCCACAGGAAGACAACCTGGTAATCATCGACGACAGTATCGTACGAGGAACGACTTTGAAGCAAAGTATCATCAGCATTCTCGACCGTCTGCAACCCAAAAAGATTGTCATCGTATCCTCTTCACCACAAGTCCGCTATCCGGATTACTATGGCATCGACATGGCCAGCATGGAGCAATTCATCGCCTTCAAGGCTGCCATCGCTCTGCTGGAAGAACGCGACATGCAGCACGTCATTGAATACGCTTATAGAAAGTCAAAAGAACAGCTGAACCTGCCTAAAGAAAAAATGCGCAACTACGTAAAGGAAATTTATGCTCCTTTCAGCGATGAAGAAATATCAGAAAAGATTGCTGCATTACTGACTCCTGCCACTACGCGGGCAAAAGTACAGATTGTTTACCAAACGCTGGAAGGACTGCATGAAGCATGTCCGGCCCATCCGGGAGACTGGTATTTTAGTGGAGACTATCCTACCCCGGGAGGAACACGCCAGGTGAACCAGGCATTTATCGACTGGGTGGAAAAGAATTATCAATTCTAATTCTCCCTCCCCAAAAACAAACAGAAGTCAAAATTTCCAGTACTCCCGAAGAAGTACTGTAGTACTGCCTATGAAGTACTTCAGTACTTTCACGGGAGTACTGTAGTACTTCTTTGAAAGTACTGAGATGACACAAAAACAGCTACGAATCCCCCTCTTTACAAATATTAAATCGAGAATCTATACCTGAAAAGCAAACCAACAAATCCCCACCTTTGATGCACCAGAAGAGATTCAAAAAAACTTAATCAAAGAATGAATTTTTGTCATCTCCAGTTTGCAATATTATGAAGTATTCGTATATTTGCAGCCTAGAAACAGAATTCATGGAAGCATTTTACAGAACACATAATTATTTGGTGGAACATACCAACGCTCCTGTTCGCCGTGATCTCATGGATGAAATAGACTGGAATGATCGCTTGATTGGTATAAAAGGTACAAGAGGGGTAGGCAAAACCACATTTCTTTTACAATATGCAAAAGAAAAGTTCGGAACGGACCGTTCATGCTTGTTCGTAAACATGAATAATTTCTACTTTTCACAATACAGTTTAGTAGACTTTGCCGGGGAATTTGTTAAAAGAGGGGGAAAAGTTCTGCTTATTGACCAAGTTTTCAAGCTTCCAGACTGGAGTCACGATTTGCGCACATGCTACGAACGTTATCCGCAACTGAAAATTGTATTTACCGGTTCTTCTGTAATGCGTCTGAAAGATGAGAATCCCGAATTGAACGGGATTGTCAAATCGTATAACCTGAGAGGATTTTCTTTCCGTGAATTTCTGAATTTACAAACTGGGAACCATTTTTCAGCCTACACACTGGATGAGATTCTGCACAATCACGAGCATATCGTGAAAACAATCTTACCACACATCAACCCGCTCAATTATTTCCAGGATTACATCCATCATGGTTTCTATCCTTTTTTCCTTGAAAAAAGAAATTTCTCGGAGAATCTGCTGAAGACCATGAACATGATGATTGAAGTGGACATTCTCCTGATTAAACAAATCGAGCTGAAATATCTGTCCAAAATCAAAAAATTATTATATTTGCTAGCAGTAGACGGTCCGGTCGCACCCAATGTCAGCCAATTGGCTACTGAAATTCAGACATCGCGTGCTACGGTCATGAACTACATAAAATACCTGGCAGATGCAAGACTCATCAACATGGTTTATCCGAAAGGGGAAAGCTTTCCTAAAAAGCCGGCTAAAATCATGATGCACAACACAAACCTGATGTATAGTATCTATCCGGTAAAGGTGGAGGAACAAGATGTACTGGAAACCTTCTTTGTCAATACCTTGTGGAAAGACCACAAAATCAACAAAGGTGATAAAGGTACCTCTTTCCTTGTAGACAATACTCTGCATTTCCGGATTTGTGCAGAAGGGAGCAAATATAAAAGCAATCCGAACATATACTATGCCATGCATAAAATGGAAATAGGACACGGCGACCAGATACCTTTATGGTTATTTGGATTTTTGTATTGACAATAACGATTTTATTACTTCATATTTAATTAGTAATTGTATGACTAAACAAAAAAAATTCATCACTTGTGATGGTAACCA
>ENA-OUQW01000204-OUQW01000204.1-human-gut-metagenome-genome-assembly--contig:-NODE-204-length-75165-cov-16.588763_pt1 | contig 75165 bp, 55 predicted proteins | sample MGYA00248464_ERZ548849 | MGnify/ENA primary metagenome ERZ548849 (study PRJEB26491, sample SAMN04978193) | human gut metagenome | host: Homo sapiens | study: EMG produced TPA metagenomics assembly of... | reverse complement strand
TCTATCGACTTTATATGCCATATTACTTTTTAGGGACATTTACTGAATATCCCTTTATAGATGGATATTATGTTAAAATCAACAAGTTACAAACCTTTAAATAGAATAAAATTGCTAAAACAAACACTTTTCTATAATTTTGCAACAATTTCAACGAACTAATGCGTTAGGAAGTTGAAAGGCATTATTAATGAAGAGCGTTATTGAACTCGCCTTTACTATCAAATTCTCGCAAAATTTGAATACGCAAAGAGGTCGGGTAGCAACAACGCTCACGCTACGGATATATACTATCCTGAAAGGGAGAACTATATACTCGCATGGCGTGAGTGGCTGTTGCTTATCCACTCCATAGGCAATGCGAGAAGCCTGATAAGAGGATAAGTAAAATACAGTCCTCACGCTTTTCGCATTTAATAACTTAGCCGTTCCAACGGAGGATGAGGGACAGTCGTATATATGAAGCGAACTCTTCCAAAGTTGATTCTTTTGCTAATTATTGTTGTTTTAAGTGCAACTAATTTAATAGCCGCACCGGAAGATTATGGAAGAGATTACATACTTCGTGATGGAAATCAAATTACGGCATTTTTAAGCATTCTTTTCTGGAGTGGTTTACTTCTTTGTTTGATATTTCTCCTATTAAGAAGTGGCTATTATAAGATGAAAAACAACATAGAGAAGAAAGATGAACAGAAGAACAAAAATAAGAAACATATGCAATATTATCCGTCAATAATACCTTGTCCTGACTGCATGGGGCGTGGTTGGATTAAAGGAGATGAAATCAGCTTCTACGAGCTTCCTATATGCTCTCACTGTAATGGATTTGGGAAAGTGCTCACACAAGAAATACATGAATTAGTTAAAAAGGCAAAAGACGAGGATAGGTGTAATGAAGAAAGGAAGAAAATAGAAAAAATTGAGCAGGATAAAATAGAAATGGAAGAGAGAGCTAAATATCAGAATAAAAAACGAAGAATTGGAGATTTTGAATATACGATAACTACTTTGCTCAACATGGACTATAAAACATTTGATGAAATTTACATGAAATCACTAAATGAATGCAGTAATATTATTCTTGAATACCAAGAAAAAATGAAAGAAAATGCTTGTACACATTGTGAGGGAAGTAATAAAAGCTGCACTTATTGTCAAGGGAAAGGATATATCCTCACTAAGGAAATGATAGGACTAACTGAAAGAATTAGAATAACAAGAAGAGAACATATTGATTTTTTTAAAGGATATTCATTGTTTGGGAGGGGAAGAGACAAGCTAAAGAAAGGAATATCCTATAATTATAGTACAAACTCTTTTCGTGAATTACTTTATAAGAAGCTGGAAAAGGCTCCAGAATGTCCTTACTGCAAAGGAATAGGTAAAATTATGAGGTCTGATATTGTAAGAATATCAAAATATGAAAATGGAAACAATTCTGCTGATGATAGCTACTTCATAAAGGAAATATGTAAAAAATGCAATGGAACGGGCTTTTTAAGGGACAACTAATTCACTATTTTTGCTCTAAAAAACTTCGCAAACATGATACCAAAAGAGTTTTATAAAGAACGAATGCCTCTTTATACTGAGGATTTTGATACGGAAATATACGGCGCCATTCAACAATCTAATAGTTATAGAATAGACATCAGATATGATGAAAAGTTCAATAACTATGTTTATTTCTTTAAGATATTTGGGGTGGATGGGAAACTATTGAATATCAATGGGTGGACATTAGTTAAAGCATATTTCCAAAAGAATTGGTATGAGAACCTTAGTCCATACGTTACAATAAAAGATTCACAAGGATTAGTTCTTGATGATTACCGATTAGAGATGCCGTTTGCTAAAACGGAACCTAACATTGGTGGAGAAATAGAAAATAGACTGAGAGAAATATTTCATTTTGTGAAATATATATCAAAATTCCAAAGCCTTTACGATTTTGAAACAGTACATAAAACACATCTTTCAAATATTGATGATACAATGCGATTTTATTTAGAATGTTTGAAAATAAGAAACAGATTACCGCAAGAAGCGCAAACCTACATAATAGACATAGTAAAAACAAGATTTGAGAATTATCTCAATGAAGCAAATAAATAGGATATATTTATATGCAGATAACATAGACGAGCCTGTAAATGACGAGATTGAGAAATACATACGAGTAACAGATAGGTAGTACCTTTTTTGAAAGAAGTCCATTTTATAGGGAGGAGTAGAAAAAAGTCCTCTATCTTTATACTTTCAAATTGAAAACAGATGAAAGCAATAATTACATTCATTGCCATGCTCTTAACTCTATCAGCTTACAGCATGGAACAGGACAAAGTAAAACAAGATTCAATCATTGACACTGCCATACAAGCGGAAGACACCATTGGTACACGAAAAACGCTCAATGATATTCGCTTCGATGGTTGGGAAAGAAAAGATTGGTTGGATAATGAATATATTCGTACTTTGCGAAAATACTTGGATGATTACAATAAAGGAATTGTCAGTAATCCTAATTTAGACCCTTACAAAGAGCAAATAAAAGGTCAGTTTGTGATTTATGACATTACTCCTTATCTTTTGGGTGGTGCATTTATTAGAATCACATTCCTTGATATGCCAGATAGAGTGTTCTGTAGTTGGATATATAGTGAAGTGGATGAAGATAAAGAAACGGTAGAAAGCTATGAGTTTCGCTTCATCAGCATAGAAGAAGAAACTACGGATATGACTAAAGATGATATACTACAAGCTATAAAGGAAATGGATGGACTAAAATTGTGGTAAATAGATTTCAAAATTACATAGATAAATGAAAAACAGCATCTGAGCCTAAAAACTCTTATGCTGTTTTTCTTTTATATTGTACATCGATATATAATATTGATTCCCTATATGGATTTTAATAGCTATATTTGTAGAGCAGATTTGAAACTGCAAGAGATTATTAATTTATTGTTGAATTTACATTGATATTCGCAAATGTGTAAACCGTAGTGTAAACCACAAGCAAATTGAAGAAAGAAGCGGAAAAGAAATAGATAATCGTAAGATTCGATAGCTCAGCAGGTTGCCTTTGAAAGTCGAGCCGTAGGCGAGGCTTTTAAAGGTCTTGAGAGCACAACACTTTTAATGTTGGGGTCTTGGGTTCGAACCCCAAGCGAATCACTTAAGAAAGAAGCGATTATCTTAATAAGATAGTCGCTTTTTTGTGTTTTATACATTCCTTTTTTCAGTGTAACTTCGATTTTAGTGTCAAACTTGCTGTTTGTATAATTGTCATAATTATGATTTTCTTTACGGTGATGCGGTGATTTAAATGTAAGTGACGAAATGAAAAAGGCGCTCATAAGCTTTAACAAAACGATTGCCTTTTCTGCTTGGGCAGTCTGAGAGCTTTTGCTGAAGTTGATTTACAGTCTATTTCCCTGCATAAAATTGTAATAGAATTTTATGAAAGGTCTATGAATTATAGACTTAGAACCAAGTCTGGCAACAGTACAGCTGTTTCAGGTTCTTCTTTCGTTGCATCTTTGGGCTTCCATGCTACAACAAAGCGAACGGAAGCTGACTTTACTCTGTATCCGCGTTCCTGCCATTCTGCAAGTTTTTTCTGCATGTTCTGCGACAAGCGTGCCACAGGTCTGTTGGTGTTGTCGTACAGGGTGGAGTCTTTGTAAGATAAGATATCTCCACCTTTCAGCGACAAAACCTCACGTTTGAGTTCCTTGAAGTATCCCAAATTTACATCTTTGTGTGAAAGCTGGAGTACAATCTCTTCTGGCATGTCGTACATTTGCTGGTCGACTAGATGTTTGTCTGCTCTCAGATTCGTAAAGCAATCTCCGTTTGTGTGTACAAACAATCTGTTCTTGGCGCGTGTGATACCTACGTAATATCGTCGCATCAGATGGTCGTCCTTTGGATATCCATTTGATATAAGCATGTATACATCGTCGAATTCTCTTCCCTTTGCTTTGTGTATGGTAGACACAACCATATCTGCTTCTGATATTTCGCAAAAATCTTCTATAGAAGACTCATAGACAAATTCTTTGAAATCGGTGAAATATTTCGTTTTGTTGATTTGTTCAAACAGTTCCACGCAACGCTTGACGTACGTCAGGCTTAAACTTCCTTTGTAGGCTTCGAACGTAGCACTTTTTGCCTTTTCCCATAATTCATCAGGTATCAACGGTGTGCAGACTCGTTTTCCCACATATTTCAGGAAATATCTCATTTCGGCTAAGTTCCAGAACATAAATCCTTCCATCGACTGGATAAGCTTACTGCGGATGCCGTGTTTGCGCAACAATGCCACCATGATGACTGCCTCTTCGTTTGTTTGTGTGAGTACGCAAGCTGTGCCTTCTCTTTTGTTCTGAAGCAATTCAGCGACAAGAGGTTGATACATGAAGGCGGACTTATGTTGAGTTACTCCAACATATCCTTCTTCATTTCTCATAGAAATAATAGGTGTGGTTTTCATTCTTCGATTTATGGACTTCACGAATTCGTTGGCAAAATCAACTACGTGGTGCGCGCTTCGGTAGTTTTCAGTCATTTCTACAAATCGACTTCCTGCTTCTTGTGTCAACTGGAACATGTACCCGGAGTCCGAACCTCTGAATTCATAAATGTTCTGGTCGTCGTCACCTACTGCAATCACTCGCATTTCTTCGTTGTGGTGCATTAAGGCCCTCACGAGTGCATGTTCTTCTGTGCCCATGTCTTGCGCCTCGTCTATGACCAAAACTGTTTTGCCGATGCGGTTTGGTTCCACCTCTCCCTGGACAATCATTTCCGCTGCTTTTCCTACAACATTCTTTACCTCGTCAAGATTGCCTATTAATCCAAGCAAGTCAAAGCAGTAGGAGTGGAATGTCTTGATTTCCACGTAATGCGCTGCATTGCCTATCAGCTCCATCAGTCTTTGCTTGAATTCTGTTGCCGCTGCTCGGGAGAAAGTAAGCATGAGCAATTGTTCGTGCTTCACGTCCTCAAGCAGAAGAAGAGATGCCAGCTTGTGTACCAGCACGCGAGTCTTTCCGCTTCCGGGACCTGCCGCCACTACGATGCAACGCGAATCTTTGTCTGAAATTATGTCCATCTGACGTTTGGACAGTTGGCCGAACAACTGCCTGTATTTTTCCGGTGTCAGATTGCGCTGGATTTCATTTACTCTTTCTCCTTTGAAATATTTGGCAATAAATTTCTTGTAGTCCATTTGGAAGTAGTCTTGCACATACTGCAATGCTTCCTGATAGTCTTTCACCATCAGATTTGCATATTCTCCTACAATGTGTACCTGCTGGATTTTCTGTTTGTAGAATTCGTTCAGCATACGGTAGTCATCCTGCTTGTAACGCGATTTGTTGTCTTTTATGCGTTTTATGTTCATGGCGTTGTAAAGAACCAGAAAACCGCCTTCGAGCTTGAGCGCACCAATCTTTGACAAGTACAGAAGCGCCTCTTCTACATCTTCCAGCACGAATTCTTCTCCTTGGTTAAAAAGAGATAATGAGTTTGCTTTCAGATTTTTCAGCAGTTCTACTACGGAGAATTGTACAGAGGCCTTTTCCGTTTCTGCATTATTGACTTTCCCTTCTTTTGCCAGTCTGTACAGCCACTCCACTGTAAACCTGCTTATCAGCAAACGTTTTTCAAACCTGCTTATAATTGATTCCATGTCGCCGCGTCGGCTGAGCTCCATGTTGTGTCCTGCATCTTCTTTCTTGCGTGTATACCCCTTGATTGTAAGGAAATACAGCAACGTTCTTATATCTTTTTCCTTTGAAGTTTCTATACCGTCATGTACTGCATTGTCGTTCAGCTGTTTGCACGAAATCCGCAGCGACTCGTCTGGTATGTGGCTTAGAATATATCTTTCCAGTTTGGCAAAGCGCTCCAGAAACATTCTGGCCTTTCGTTCCGAGTCTCCATCCTGCAGATATGCCGAAATGTCCTTGCTGTCGGCCAGTATCCCTTCCTGACGCATGCGTTCTACCGCCGATATCACTTCATGCTTGGTCAGTCCTAAAATGTCGGCCAGGTAATCAATGCGTGATTCTGCAACACTGTCTTGCGCCTTGGCTATATATTTCTTAGAAATCAAGGAGGACATAATGCCCACAGCTTTTTCTATTTCGTTGCTGTGGAAGAGGACAGATGCTGTGATACGTTGTCTCGCTTCGTCCATGTTTTTTACCGTGATGCCGGTGGCGTATACATGTGGAACATTGCTTCCGCGTTCCAGATAACCGCTTTGTTCCAGGGCGGACAAAGCCGTACGCACACGTGTTTCTATGTCTGGCACAGAGTCGTCCCATCCTGCGTTTCGTGCAATTTCCAGTGCGGAACAGCACACATGCATACGTTTTTTTTGTCATGTCTTTTACAGCTTTCCATATCTGTTGTATCTCGCTGATGCTCAGTTTTGTTTGGTTCAGCAGAATGAAATGCTTGTCCAAATCATTGTCGCTGTAGAGAACGTAGCAGCGTGCGTTAAGATGCGGGTCGCGTCCGGCTCTGCCTGCTTCCTGCACGTAGTTTTCCAGTGAATCTGAGATGTCGTAGTGTACCACTAATCCCACGTCCTTCTTGTCGACTCCCATTCCGAAGGCCGAGGTTGCCACGATTATGCGTACCTGGTCGTTCATGAAAGCCTCTTGATTGGCGATCTTGTCGTCTGAATCCATTTTGCCGTTGAATGGTAGTGCCTTGTATCCATCTCGCGTCAGTTTCGTTGCCAGTTTCCAGGTGCGTTGTGTTCGTGACACATATACAATGGTAGGACAGGTGGATTCTGCCACAAGTTCTCTGAGTTTGGAATATTTGTCCTCGTCAGTTTCGGCATGTATTACCGAATAGTGCAGATTTGTTCTTGAAGCAGTAGAAGCAAACAGTTCCAGTTCCAGATTCAAGGTCCGTTTGAAATAATCGCATATATCCTGTACTACTTTCTGTTTGGCTGTGGCTGTGAAGCATGATACGGGTATCGGGCTCTTGCATCTTTTCTTCTGTTGATATTCCTGTATGAATTTGCCTATATAGAGGTAGTCTACTCTAAAATCCTGTCCCCAAGAAGAGAAGCAGTGTGCCTCGTCTACTACAAATCTCACAACGTTGCGCACCATCAGAATCCGTTCGATTGTTTTTGAACGCAGCATTTCTGGAGCTATATAAAGCAGTGATGCATCGCCATCCTGAACTCTTTGTATGGAGAGTGCTCTTGTGATGGGATCCTGCATGCCGTTTATGGTGGCGGCGTCAGTAATGCCTCTGTCGGATAGGTTGTCCACTTGGTCTTTCATCAGGGATTGCAGCGGTGAGATGACAACCGTTAGTCCGTGCACAGTGCGTGCCTCCATTAGAGCTGGCAACTGGAATGTTAGCGATTTTCCGCCCCCGGTAGGGAATATGGCCAGCAATGACTTGCCGTATACAGCGGCGCGGGCTGCTCGTTCCTGAAGCGGTTCACCTCCGTATGTGCGGAACTGGTCATAGCCGAAGAATGATTTTAGATTATGAAGTACATCCAATTGGCTGTTGCAATATGTACACCCTTCAGAACATCTGGTATGACGCAGAAGTTTCATCACATACTCCGTTTCCGGATAATTACGGAGTACCCATCCGGGAGTCACAGAACGATAGTCGGTGGTGTCAATCAGGGCCAGCGCATAAGCAAGTTCGCAGGGATACTGACGTATCAGCTTGTCCATATCGGCATGCGCGCAGATTTTTCCTTCAAAAATACGAAGTATAAGTCCTGATAATCCCCAACTGATACTTTCTGCTTTTACAAGATTGAGAAAACCTTCAAATTCTTTCTTGCCTTTCAGCAGCGTTGCATACACTTTTCTCTTTTCGACAGGTAAAGAATTCCAGCGGGCAATTTCATCCAGCAATAAGTCACGGGCTTTTTCGCAATCGTTCACCGGATTGTTTATCTGATCGCATATTAGTTTGTCATCCTTCACAAGTTTATGGTAAGGACGTTCAGGAAACAGCAGGGGCGAAACGTAGAGCGTGTCAACCAATGTCCAGCGGCAATCATTGTCTGGAAACAGATATTTTGCATCGTGATGAATAATGTTGTGTCCGCAGAGGTAGTCCGTGTCATGCAGGAATTTGAACAGTTCTTCTTTTGATGCCTTATGCAATGTAGCACCGTCTTGCCGAAGAGCTCCTATGTCATGAATCTTATGATCCTTCAATCCCACTTCTACGTCTACAAAGGCATAACGCGAAGCTTTGTTTCTTGTGAATATATCCCAGATTGCCATAGATTGTGTTTCTCAAAATATTCGCAAAAATAGGAAAATCCGGCAAAAATGGCGGAATATGACAAGAATTTGTGAGATTGTAGTCTTGTTTGATGTGAATCCGTTTCCAATGTTCGGAATCTATTTAACTATAATCTGTTATCTGCTGTGAAACTTGCGCGTACTTTGTTGCTTTTTTTTCGTAAGTTGCCCGGTAAACTCTCTAGATGTAGAATGGATATACAGGTATGAAGGCTTGTGTCTGAATTTTTGAGCGCTCAGAAGAGTTTTTCCGGGCGCTCGAAATTTTTATTGCGAGCGCCCGGAGATATATTTTGAGTTAACATTATAGTGTTTTGCACTTATATGTTAATAGATTTTCTACGAACTAAAATGAATTTTTTTCTTAGTTGGAGTAGGGCGTTTACCTTTCCTTTTTTTGTGTGTTTGTGCTTCTTTCTCTATGATTCTGGATAAAAATTATAGTTTTCTGCAAAAAAATGTCCGAATAAGTTTTGTGTTTTACAAAAAAGTCGTACCTTTGCATCGCTTTTGAGAAAAACAAGTTCTTCTCGAGCAAATATACAGATTGACGGGGTATAGCGCAGTTGGTAGCGTTCCTGGTTTGGGACCAGGCGGTCGCGTGTTCGAGTCACGCTGCCCCGACAGTGAAAAGGATTGTCTCTCGCTTGAGAAACAATCCTTTTTCTTTTTGTTATTCTTCCGATTCTTTTTGATGTCCTATGAAATCATGTTTTGCATGAAATGTAGTATTCTATGATCTATGATGTTTGTACTTAAGTTTTGCAATTCTGATTTCATACGAAACATTGGTGTTAGGTATTATTGCCGATTATACGGCATGATGTTTTTCATGTATACATCTTTTTGTGCGGAAGGTTTTTGTCGAGCATCACGTATCCGATGATTCCTGATATTACAGAACCAGCCATGATTCCGATTTTTGCATCGTTGAGTATTGTGGCTGTACCGGCATTTCCGCCTCCAAATGAAAGGTCGGAGATGAAGAGTGCCACTGTAAATCCTATACCGCTGAGCATGCACACGCTTGCAAATGCATTCCAAGTGCATCCTACAGGTTTTCTCGCAAGTCTCAGTTTTATTGCAAGCCATGAGAATGTGAATACACCGATGAATTTGCCTACTGCCAGACCGAGGAAAACGGCTAGACCTACACCCGACACGAAACTTTCCATGCCGATGTTTTGGAATGTTATGCCGGCGTTTGCAAAGGCAAATACGGGGATTACGATGTAGCTTACAGGGTTGCGCAGTGAGTCTTCCATATCCTGCAGCGGACTGATTACGCGGTCGGATGCAGTTTCTATCCTTTTAAGAATCTGCATCTGCTTGCCGGTAAGTATTTCAGCCTTAATGTTGTCCTTTGTTATGCATTCTGTCGGGAACTGGTTTATGTACGTTCTGATCTGTTCCGCGAAAGACAGCGTGTCGGTCTTCAGCGTGGCAGGTATACAGAATGCCAGGATGACGCCTGCAATTGTCGCGTGTATGCCGGAGTTGAGTATGAAGTACCACATTATCAGTCCCAATGACAGGTAGAACAGCTTTGAGCGTATACCCCTGATGTTTCCGGCAATGAGGGCCAGCATCGTGATGAAGGCGTAAAGTATGAATTCCGTTTCTATGTGCATGGAGTAGCATGTAGCTATGACGATGATACCTCCAAGGTCGTCGGCAACGGCAAGTGCAGCAAGGAATATCTTCAGTGAAGGCGGAACCCTCGAACTGAATATCGACAGTACGCCGAGTGAGAATGCGATATCTGTAGCCATAGGTATAGCCGCACCGCGCATCATCTGTCCGTCTCCCCAGCATACGATGCTGAATATCATGACCGGTATAATCATACCGCCGCACGCGGCAATAAACGGCAGTATTGCCTTCTGGCGTGAAGACAGCTCGCCTACGAGTATCTCCCTCTTTATTTCCAGTCCGACGGAAAGGAAGAAGAATGCCATAAGGAAGTCGTTGATGAAGCTGAGCACGCTCATCTCGACCCCATTGTGGCTGAAGAGGTTGAATTCTCCTATTGACAGCGAAACAGTCTGGTTCCAGAAGCCGTTGTATGTATCTCTCATGCTTGAGTTTGCCATGACTAAGGCGCAAATGGTGGCTATTGTAAGCATCACACCCGATGTGACGTATTTTTTGAATGCCACCTGGAAGCTGTAATTTTTCATATTATCATGATTTTAGGTTGTGTCTTTGTGTGCAGTTTCGTATAATGCAGTTCCCGTGTTCACTGGCGCTTGTGCCTGAGGTACCGACAACGTTGCTACTTGATTACGTGTGTTGACAAAGCATGCACGTATTCCATATTGCCTGTACCTTCCATCGTGTCTGTTTTTGCTGATATATTGTCCAGGTAACTTACGATTGCCGCTTCTTGCGTGCATGGCATTACCGGCGAACCGTATTCGAGCTGTCCGTGGTGTGCCAGTATGCAGTGGATGATTCTTTTGATTTCCTCCCTGTCTATGCCGTAGTCGTCAAGAATCTTATGCAGGTTGTGGGCCGACATGTATATATGTCCCAACAGGTACATGTCTTCAGTCGGTTCTCCGTCCTTGTATTCGAAAACCTTTCCGTAGTCATGGAATATTATGGCAACTATGCACCTCTCGATTTTGATAGGATACGGCAATGCCGGATATATTGCGGCGAGCATGTTGAGCATCTGGTATGTGTGGTTGAGCAGGCCTCCTGGGAATGCATGGTGTACAGTCGTAGCTGCCGGAGCAGTAGAATATGGCTTGAACAGCTTGTCTGCATAGATTGCAATGATTTCCTTGAGTTTTTCGTCGGTACAGTAGTCGGTAAGCGTTTTTATACAGCTGTCCCAGATATCTTTTTTGATTGGTCTTGGTATGATGTTGTACAGAGGGTGATTTTCTTGTGGAAATGTGCCTGGCGTTATGTCCAGTATTCCACATGACTTTTTGCCCATATTGTCTTTCATACTGCGTATGATGACGGTCTGTCCGACAACCGGTGGGGTTGTCGGAGCCATGTCCCATACTGATATATTCAGTGTTTCTTCGTTGTTGGCAACTTTCAGTGCCGCGTAAGGTGAGCCGTTTCTGGTTGTGCCGTTCGTTCTTCCTATTACAATGTATTCTTTCATATTTCAGTGTTTTGTATATTGTTTTTAACAGGCATCATGATGATTCCTTCCTTCTTCATTCCGTCCATCATTATTGTAAGCGGTTCTTCAAGGTGTATGTGTCTAACATATTTGGTCTCTTCCACGGCTGGCAGTTCGTTCAGGAATTCTTGTCGATATACGCCGTCGCCTATGAAATCGTTTACAGTAAAGTATCCAACGCCCAGGCTCGTCAAGTTCTGGAAGAAGTGTGTTCCTTGGCTTGGGTCTATTCTGTAGTTTGTAAGTCCTGCTTCCACAATGACTTTGGCTGCTGATATGTACGGCCATTTGACAGGGATTCCCAGCCAAGGGTCGCTGCTTCCCCATCTGCCGGGGCCTACAAGCACGTATCCTTCTCCGCTTTCAATGAATTTCTTGTTCATCTTTTCAATGTCGTAAGCGGTCTGCTGGTTGTTTGATGCCGAGAAATTCTCTGTTTTCACATATATTATGTCCTTTACGCCTGTTACGATTCCATGCCCGATGGATTTGTGCGAGCGTATCAGTGTGTCTTCATCTGGAATAAGTCGGATGTCTTCGTCCATTTCCATTTTGCAGTCGACCATAGGACGTATCTGAAGCAGGTAGAATGTTCCGGTGCGGTCAGGGTTGAGTTTGACAGCGAATTCTATTTCTACCGCTCTTCTCATTTCGCTTTGACCGTATTTCATGGCCATTTGCAGAAGTTCCGGAAGCGGGAACACGTCATGCTGGAGCACGCCGCAGAAAGTCACCAGTTTTCGTCCTCCTTCGTATAAGCCATCGCGTATGGTCATGTCGTAAGGATCGTATGTTGATGCAATGAAGTTCATGGCTCCGTCTTCAACGGCTTCCTTTACTGACAGTTTGAGAAGGTTGAATCCGTCATCGACGTGTATTTCGTCCACGCTCTTCGACATGTCGAGCGCATAGAATTGAGTCTGCGTTTCTCTTAGGGCCATTTCCATCTCGCTGGTCTGCAGAACCTTGTCCGGGTGATAAGGGCAAACGCGGAGTGTCAGTCCGCCGTCGACGATGTACTTTCCGAGTCCGAGTGCAAGGCTTACTGTACCTTCTTCAGCCTTTTCATCACCTATAGGATAATAGTTGACAGAGCGTGCAACTCCCGAAATATTAGGATAGAATCTTGTGCCATACTGGGTTCCGACAACTTCCTGCATTATGACAGCCATTTTTTCCTGGTCTATGACGTTGCTTGTTGCCGCCATGTAAGCTTTACTGTCTTTGTAGAAGACGGAGGCGTACACGCCCTTTATAGCATCCGACAGCATGCGCAGGCGCTGGTATTTGTCCTCTACGTATGGAATCATGTATGTAGAATATATGCCTGCAAACGGCTGGTAATGAGAGTCTTCGAGCAAGCTTGACGATCGTATGGCAATAGGCTTCTTTACAACGTCCAGGAATGTCATCAAGTCATCGGCAAGATGCTCTGGCAGGCGTCCGTGGAGGAAATGCTTGAGTATCTGGTCATCGTCAATATCGCTCAGGGCTGTCTGGTAGAGCTGGTTGTTTTCCATGAACTCATCGAAGATGTCTGTACACAGTACCACGGTTTTAGGTATTCTTACGTCCACATCTTCGTACATGTTCATGTCAGTGTGCTTTTTGATCATGTTGTCGATGAACGCAAGTCCTCTTCCTTTTCCTCCCAGTGAACCTTCACCTATTCTGGCGAAGTTGCTGTACTGGTCGAATCTCTCCCTTTGGAATACGGCTACAACTCCCTGGTTGCGCATTTTTCTGTAGCTTACTATGGCATCGAAGATAATCTGCCTGTGGGCATCCACATCCTGCAGAGATTTCCATGTAATGTGCTTCAAGAACTCAGAAATAGGGAATAGTGCTCTTGAGCAGAGCCATCTTGATACGTTGTTTCTTGTTATGTGGTAAAGCAGTGATTCCTTTGGAATCTTGAAGATGCAGTTCTGAAGATCTCGCAGATTCTTTGCTCTTGCCACTTCCTTCATCGTTATCGGGTCTCTGAATATGAAGTCTCCGAAACCGAAGTGCTCCGAAACGGAATTGCTCAGGTCTACATCCAGTTTCTTGGAGTTCTTGTCGATAAAGTCGGCTCCGCACATATCTGCAAGGCGCTTATTTTCTGTTTCGGATGATTGCATTATGAGCGGGACGAATTCGTCTTCTCCTCTGATGGCGCTCAGCAGCTCGAAACCTGCGAGCGGATCTTTCTCGCCGCCCTTTGAAAAGCGGCAGTCGCTTATGACACCTAGCGTGTTGTCTTTGAATTTGCTGTACAGGCTCCAGGCCTCTTCGTAGTTTCTTGCCAGAACAATTTTAGGTCTTCCTCTCATTCTCAGCATTTCCAATTGCGAGTTGAGCGCTTCTGTTGCAAAAGCAAGACTCTGTTTCAGCACGAACTTGTAAAGGTTCGGCAATATGGACGAGTAGAACCTTATAGAATCCTCTACCAGCAATATCATCTGCACTCCTGCAACCTTTATGTCATGTTCGAGGTTCATCTTGTCCTCTATCAGTTTGATTATAGAGAGGAGGAGGTCTGTGTTGCCGAGCCAGCAGAATACATATTCAAAGATGGACAGATCTTCGTTCTCCATTCTCTGTCTGATTCCATGGGAGAATGGTGTGAGTACAACTATTGGTATATCCGGATAATCGTTCTTTATGCCCCTTGCGATGTCGAAAACATCGTTGTTGTCTGTTCCAGGCATACATATCACAAGGTCGAACTTTGCCTTGTTGAGCTCAACTTCAGCTTCTTCGTGCGATGCGGCCTGGGTGAATCTAGGCGGGTAGCGTAGCCCCAGTTTTGCGTATTCGTTGAATATCTTTTCGTCAATTCGGCCATCATCTTCCAGCATGAAGGCATCGTATGGATTTGCGATAAGCAGAACGTTGAAAATTCGCTTCGTCATCAGGTCGACGAACGAAGTATCGCGAAGAATCAGCTGTTCTTTTCTCTTGTTCTTGGTCATTGCTTTGAGTGTTTATGTAATTGTAACAAAGAAAGCCAAAAAAAACTTTTTATGCAAGTTGTTTCTTCTTCAGCTGTTGTTCTCATGCTTTTAAGCATGTTTGCGGCGATTCTGCTTTCCGGCAGAACCCTATGGTTTGTGAATGCATTATGTAGTTGCAAAAGTGTTATTTTGTAAAGTCAGTTTTCTTTGTGCTCGCCAACAGTCTGCATGTGCATTTCATTTTGTATTCCTGCGGACTGAAAATAGCCGAAAAACTTGTTGGCGTTTTACTATTTATTATATTTGTAATGTCTGTATTTCGTTAGTACGGAACAATGTATAACCTTTTATTTATAGTATTATGGATGTCGATAGAATAATGACGATGCTTGAGTCAAAGCATCCGAATGAGCCCGAATATCTTCAGGCAGTCAAGGAAGTGCTTTTGTCTATACGTGAAGTGTACGAACAGCATCCTGAATTTGAAAAGGCAAAGATCATTGAGCGTCTTGTCGAACCGGAGAGGGTCATAATATTCCGCGTCCCATGGGTTGACGACAAGGGTGAAGTCCAGGTCAATATAGGATACAGAGTGCAGTTCAACAGCGCCATCGGTCCGTACAAAGGCGGATTGCGTTTCCATGCTTCTGTAAATCTTTCCATTCTTAAATTCTTAGGCTTTGAGCAGACATTCAAGAATGCGCTCACAACCCTCCCGATGGGCGGAGGCAAGGGCGGTTCCGACTTCTCTCCTCGTGGTAAGAGTGATGCAGAAATCATGCGTTTCTGCCAGGCTTTCATGAATGAACTCTACCGTTATATCGGCCCTGAAATAGATGTCCCTGCCGGCGATATCGGTGTTGGTGCACGCGAAATCGGATATCTGTTCGGACAGTACAAGAAGCTTACACGCGATTGGAGCGGAGTGCTGACAGGCAAGGGTTTGGAATACGGAGGCAGTCTCGTTCGTCCGGAGGCTACAGGTTTCGGAGGACTTTACTTCGTTAATGAAATGCTCGAAAACAACGGCATATCCATCAGTGGAAAGACTATCGCAATTTCCGGTTTCGGCAATGTTGCCTGGGGCGCTGCAACCAAGGCAGTCGAGATGGGTGCCAAAGTGCTGACTATATCCGGTCCTGACGGATATATATATGATCCGGACGGCGTGAGCGGAGAAAAGATTGACTATATGCTTGAACTTCGTGCGTCGGGCAACGACATCTGCAGTCCGTATGCCGAGAAATTCCCTGGCAGCAAGTTCGTTCCGGGAAAGCGCCCATGGGAGGTTAAGTGTGATATAGCCCTCACATGTGCCACTCAGAATGAGCTCAACGGCGAAGATGCCATGATGCTTATCAACAATGGTGTGACATGTGTTGCCGAAATATCTAATATGGGATGTACTCCTGAAGCCATCGATGCTTTTGTTGACCGCAAGATGCTGTATGCTCCAGGAAAGGCTGTCAATGCAGGAGGTGTTGCTACCTCCGGTCTTGAGATGACACAGAACGCCATGCATATTTCTTGGGATGCTGCTGAGGTTGACCGCAGGTTGCATACAATTATGCATAACATTCACAATCAGTGTGTCAAGTATGGAACACAGCCTGACGGCTATGTCAACTATGTCAAAGGTGCAAATATCGCAGGCTTCATGAAGGTTGCCAAGGCCATGATGGCTCAGGGCATTGTTTGATGTATTTCGGTGCTCATGCATAGTCTTGACATGAGTGCCTATACATAATTGTTCATCGTTGAAGTTTTGATGCGTCCGGTCTGATGATTTGTCATCAGCCGGGCGCATTCTTTTTGTTGGTATTTATGAAAACTGTCAACTGCGGGCGCTCGTTGTGATATTTTCGAGCCCTCGAAATTGATGTCGCGAGCCCTCGCGGCATGCGCATATTGCTCCTGTTTCAATAAGTTTTGCCTTCTCTTGTATGAATATTCCGCTATTTTTATACCTTTGTGGCTGATGCGTCTGCCGGCGCAGCGAGAATATGAAAAACAAACTGGTATTTAAAATGACTTTTTGCTATGGTAGTGGCAATGATAATCTGTTTGATTGTTCTGTGCCTGGTGATGTTCTGGATTGAGATATTCGTCATACCAGGTGCCGGTTTTGCCGGAGTAATCGGAACATTGAGTCTTGTGGCTCTCAACATTGCTGTGTTCAGCTTCTACGGTGTGTCCTGGGGCTTCACCATTCTGGCGATTTCCCTGCTTCTGTTCTTTTCCGGTTTTTGGTGGGTTGCTCATTCCAAGACCCTTGACCGTTATTCTCTGAAAAAGACCATCGATTCCACCTCTGCTTCGGACGAACAGCTGTCTGTATGTGTTGGCGATGAAGGTGTCGCTCTGACCCGTCTTGCGCTGGTCGGAAATGCCGACATTGATGGAAAGGAAGTGGAGGTTAAGTCGTCTGACGGTATGATAGACGAAGGTACTGCTGTCGTGGTGAGCCGTGTCAGCGGTGCATCCGTGTGGGTTAGACGCAAGTGAGTTTTTTTGAAATTTGAAATCAACAAAGTGTAAGTTATATGGTATTAAATTATTATGTTCTTGTGCCGGCCATAGTGCTGGGAGCGGTGATACTGCTTTCTGTGTTTTTTCATTTTGTGCCGTTTTTCCTTTGGCTTTCGGCCAAAGTTTCCGGTGTGAAGATTTCGCTCATACAGCTTTTCCTTATGCGCATAAGAAATGTTCCGCCCGGCATCATTGTGCCAAGTCTGATTGAAGCCCACAAGGCTGGACTTACCAATGTTACCCGCGATAATCTCGAAGCCCATTATATGACCGGCGGTCACGTACAGAGGGTAGTTCATGCTCTCGTGTCGGCTTCTAAGGCCGGTATCGAACTCAGTTTTGAGAAAGCTACGGCTATCGACTTGGCCGGTAGAGACGTTTTTGAGGCTGTGCAGACAAGTGTCAATCCTAAGGTTATAGACACTCCGCCCGTTGCGGCTGTTGCCAAAAACGGAATCCAGCTCATAGCCAAGGCGCGTGTGACGGTGAGGGCCAATATCCATCAGCTTGTCGGCGGTGCCGGCGAAGATACAATTCTGGCACGTGTCGGCGAGGGCATTGTCTCCAGTATAGGTTCTGCCGAATCGCATGAGAATGTGCTCGAAAATCCGGATTCTATATCAAAGCTGGTGCTACGTAAGGGACTTGATGCAGGTACGGCTTTTGAAATCCTTTCCATTGATATTGCTGATATAGATGTCGGCAAGAATATCGGTGCTACATTGCAGATGGATCAGGCAAATGCCGACAAGAACATTGCTCAGGCAAAGGCCGAAGAGCGTAGAGCCATGGCTGTGGCGCTTGAGCAGGAAATGAAAGCTAAGGCACAGGAGGCTAGGGCTGATGTAATACAGGCTGAAGCTGAAGTTCCTAAGGCGTTGGCTGAGGCTCTTCGTTCAGGAAACATAGGTTTTATGGATTATTACAGATTAAAGAATCTTCAGTCGGATACTTCTATGCGCGATAATTTTGCTCAATTCGGTAAGGCGGATGTGAAGAATGCAGTAGATTCCATCATTGATCCTGAAAAGAAAGGTTGATATATTGATTATATATGCGTGTGCGGTCTGAAGGCTTAGGTTTTCAGACCGTTTTTTTATTTCAATACTTATGTAGTTTCATTTTGTTTTGTGTTCGAATGGCTTCTTTGTGATTTTGTCTTTATTTGTGTAATAACATTTTGCTATTTATTATATGATTTTATTATGAATATGTTTGATTTAATAGCGGTTATGTACTAATTTATCTGTATTTGTATGCTTTAGAAAGAATAATGATAAATTTATATTGTAATATTGTATCATATTGAAATTAATTTATTACTTTTGCGCTCAAATAGAAATTGAAAGTGATAAAAAGGTGTCAATAAGTAACGCAAAATCAATATAAGATGTTGGAACAGAAAGAAACACAGAGGCTTGCTTGCGAGTCGGGAGGCTTGTACAGCAGAGAGAATGAACACGACGCGTGTGGCGTAGGAATGATAGTAGACGTTCACGGACGCAAGTCGCATGAACTTGTCGACTCGGCTCTGAAGGTTCTCGAAAACATGAAGCATAGAGGTGCGGAAGGTGCCGACAACAAGAGCGGTGACGGCGCAGGTATAATGCTTCAGATTCCGCATGAATTTATTCTGCTTCAAGGCATACCGGTTCCGGAGAAGGGACGTTACGGTACAGGTCTTGTGTTCTTGCCGAAGGATGAGAAACGTCAGTCTGAGATCCTTGGTGTCATGCTTGATGAGATTGAGCGTCAGGGCCTTAAGATGATGCATCTCAGACAAGTCCCTGTGGATTCTTCCGTCTTGGGTGAGATGGCACTGAGCACAGAGCCTGACATAAAGCAGGTTTTCGTCACAGGCGATGTTGAGCCTGACGAACTGGAACGAAAACTGTATGTGGCACGCAAGAAGATGGAGCGCAGTATAAATGATAAGGACTTCTATATAGCTTCTCTTTCGAGCAAGAACATTGTCTATAAGGGCATGTTGTCTTCGACTCAGCTCAGACGTTATTTTCTGGATCTGACACAACCTTATTTCACCAGCGGACTGGCTGTTGTGCATTCGAGATTCAGTACCAACACATTCCCTGCGTGGGGATTGGCACAGCCGTTCAGATTGTTGGCACACAACGGAGAGATAAACACTATTCGTGGAAACCGTGCATGGATGGAGGCCCGTGAAAGTGTACTTTCTACCGAACTCTTGGGCGAAGTGGGCGACATACGTCCTATACTTCAGCCGGATATGAGCGACAGTGCATCGCTCGACAACGCACTTGAATTCTTTGTCATGTCGGGACTTTCGCTCCCTCATGCAATGGCTATGCTCGTGCCTGAGTCTTTTAATGACAAGAACTTTATTAATGAAGATCTCAAGGCTTTCTATGAATATCATTCCATCCTGATGGAACCGTGGGACGGTCCGGCTGCACTGCTCTTCAGCGACGGCCGATATGCAGGGGGTATGCTCGACAGAAACGGACTGCGTCCTGCACGTTACCTCATCACAAAAGACGATATGATGGTGGTTGCCAGTGAGGCCGGAACGATAAGTTTCGAACCGGGCGACATCAAGGAGAAAGGATGCCTCCAGCCGGGTAAGATTCTGATGGTCGACACGCAGGAGGGACGCATATATTATGATGACGAAATAAAGAAATGCCTCGCCGCTGAGAAACCTTATAGGCGTTGGCTGGCAGACAACCGTATAGATTTGGATGCTCTGAAGAGCGGACGTAAGGTAAGCAACTCTGTATCCGACTATTCGCGCAGGCTGTTGGCTTACGGCTACACACGCGAAGATGTAGAACGAATCATCAAGCCGATGTGTGTAAACGGTGCCGAACCGGTAGCATCCATGGGTAATGATACTCCGCTGGCTGTGCTGTCGGACGAACCGCAGCTGTTGTTCAATTATTTCAGACAGCAGTTTGCACAGGTCACCAATCCTGCCATCGACCCTATACGCGAGGAACTTGTGATGTCGCAGACTGAATACATAGGTGCTGTCGGTACACATATTCTTACTCCAGATGAATCACACTGCAAAATGGTCAGACTGACTCATCCGGTGCTGAACAATACGAAAATCGACATGCTCGAAAATATCCGCTACAAGGGATTCAATACTGTCAAACTCGATATGCTCTTCGAAGTTGCCCGTGGAAGAGCCGCTCTTCAGGAGGCTTTGGCCGGACTTTGTGCAAAGGCTGAGCAGTCTGTAAAGGATGGTGTGAACTATATCATACTTTCTGATAAGGGTATCGACGATAAGCATGCGGCTATCCCTTCACTCTTGGCTGTGAGTGCGGTACACCACCACCTCATCAAGGTGCAGAAGCGTGTGCAGACTGCTTTGATAGTTGAAAGCGGTGAGATCCGCGAAGTTATGCATGCCGCCCTCCTCCTGGGATATGGAGCCAGCGCCATCAACCCTTACATGGCTTTCGCCATATTGGACGACCTTGTGAAGAACGGAGAAATCCAGATGAACTATGAGACGGCTGAAAAGAACTATATAAACGCTATCCGTAAAGGACTCTACAAGATTATGAGCAAGATGGGTATCAGTACCATCAGATCATATCGCGGTTCGAAGATATTCGAGTCTGTCGGATTGAGCGAGGAACTGTTGAGGACATACTTCGGAACGACAACTTCTACTGTCGGCGGTATTCGTCTGGACGAAATAGCAGAAGACTATACCAGACTGCATGATCAGGGATTCGCAGGTGTCGAACCTGAAGCTTTGCTCCCGTACGTCGGTCAATATTCATGGCGCAAGAACGGTATCGAACATGCTTGGAATCCTGAAACAATCAGTGAACTGCAGATTGCAACACGTCTTGGAAGCTACAAGAAGTTCAAGGAGTTTACTCACAAGGCTGATGAAAAGGAACATCCTATATTCTTACGCGACTTCTTCGGCTTCAAGAAGAACCCAATACCTGTTGACAGAGTAGAACCGGTGGAGAACATTGTGAAGCATTTTGTTACAGGTGCTATGTCTTTCGGAGCCATAAGCAAGGAAGCACACGAGGCTATTGCTTTGGCAATGAATAAACTCGGTACACGAAGCAATACAGGTGAAGGAGGTGAGGATTCCGCAAGATTTACTTCAGAGTACAACGGCATTTCACTTTCAAGCAAGATCAAACAGGTGGCATCTGGACGCTTCGGCGTAACGGCTGAATATCTTGTGAATGCCGAAGAAATACAGATTAAGGTGGCTCAGGGTGCAAAACCTGGTGAAGGTGGACAGCTTCCTGGATTCAAGGTTGACGAGGTCATAGCCAAGACTCGTAACTCCATACCTGGAATTTCGCTCATCTCGCCTCCACCTCATCACGACATATATTCAATTGAGGACTTGTCGCAGCTGATTTTCGACCTCAAGAATGTTAATCCAAAGGCTAAGATAAGCGTGAAACTCGTTGCAGAGAGCGGTATCGGTACGATTGCGGCCGGTGTTGCCAAAGCTAAAGCCGACATTATTGTAATCTCAGGTGCAGAGGGTGGAACCGGTGCATCGCCAGCTTCTTCGATGCGCTATGCCGGTATATCTCCTGAAATAGGATTGAGCGAGACACAGCAGACATTGGTGCTCAATGGATTGCGCGGTCAGGTGGTTCTTCAGACCGATGGACAGCTCAAGACCGGACGCGACATCATCAGTATGGCGTTGCTCGGTGCAGAGGAGTTTGCTTTCGGAACAACATCGCTCATCGTGCTCGGATGTGTTATGATGAGAAAGTGCCACACAAACATGTGTCCGGTTGGTGTTGCAACTCAGGATCCTGCTTTGCGCGAACACTTCAGGGGCAGATATGAGTATCTTGTCAACTATTTCACATTCCTGGCTCAGGAAGTGAGAGAGTATCTTGCAGAAATGGGATTCGAAAAGCTCGAAGATATAGTAGGACGTACTGACCTTATCGAGATTGAAAGTTCAAAGATGAATGCGAAGACTCGTCTGCTCGATTTCGGAAGAATGCTCCACAAGGTCGACAGTACAGCCGCCATCTGTAATGTTACATCGCAGAGACATGACATCGGCGGTGTAAAGGATGTAGCCATCATTTCGGATGCAAAGGATGCATTGGACAACAAGCGCGAGATATCTCTTGAATATGCAATCGGAAATACGGATAGGTCTGTGGGCGCAATGCTTTCCGGTGAAGTGGCTTCAAGATATGGGGCACAGGGATTGCCTGATCAGACCATCAATGTCAAGTTCAAGGGCTCGGCTGGTCAGAGCTTCGGAGCTTTCCTTGCACACGGCATCAGTTTCCGTCTTGAAGGCGAAGCCAACGACTACTTGGGTAAAGGACTCAGCGGTGGACGCATATCAGTTTTGCCTCCTGTAAGAAGCAACTTCGATGCTGAAAACAACAGCATAGCAGGAAACACTTTGCTTTACGGGGCTACAAGCGGTGAAGTTTACATCAATGGCCGTGTTGGAGAGCGATTCGCTGTAAGAAACTCTGGAGCAATTGCCGTAGTAGAGGGCGTAGGCGACCACTGTTGCGAGTACATGACCGGCGGACGCGTTGTTGTACTTGGAAGCACGGGGCGCAACTTCGCGGCGGGTATGAGCGGTGGTCTGGCTTATGTTTGGGACCGCGACCACGACTTTGACGAACGCTGCAATATGGAGATGGTAGAGCTCTCGTTGCTTGAGAACTCGGCATCGCGCAAGGAACTTCATGAATTGGTACGTCTGCATTATCTCAACACTGGTTCGCAGCTGGCAAGAAAGATTCTTGATGACTGGAACAAGTATGTTGATGATTTCATCCAGATTACTCCGATAGAGTACAAGAGAGTTCTTGCTGAAGAACAGATGCGCAAGCTGCAGCAGAGAATAGCAGAAGTGCAGCGTGACTATTGATGTTTAATTATCCGATTTTTATAACAGAAAATAATATACAAAGATATATGGGAGATCCTAAAGCATTCATGACAGTTCCTAGACAAGAGGCCGGCTATAGACCTGTTCATGAGAGAATTGCTGATTTCAGTGAAGTAGAACAGACTTTGAACACCAGCGACAGAAAGCGTCAGGCCTCAAGATGTATGGACTGCGGTGTTCCGTTCTGCAACTGGTCTTGTCCTCTAGGCAACCGTCCGCCGGAATTTCAAGATGCCTTATATAAAGGTGAATGGAAGAAGGCTTATGAGATATTGAGCGGTACAAACGATTTTCCTGAATTTACAGGACGTATTTGTCCGGCATTGTGCGAAAAGGGATGTGTGTTGAAATTGACAATGGATGCGCCTGTGACAATCCGCGAAGATGAGTGTTCTATTGTTGAAGCGGCTTTCAGAGAAGGGTTTGTTGTTCCTGAAACTTATCCGCGCAATGGAAAGAAGGTGGCTGTTATCGGTTCCGGTCCTGCCGGACTTGCGGCTGCGAATAATCTTAACAAGAAAGGATATGATGTTACGGTATTCGAGAAGCTTGAATATGTCGGAGGACTTCTTCGCTTCGGTATACCAAACTTCAAACTACACAAGACGATTATCGACCGTCGTGTAGATATAATGAAGCAGGAAGGCATCGAGTTCAGGACCAATGCTCCTGTAGATTTCAACAATCTTCCTGCTGGATATGATGCATATTGCATCTGTACTGGAGCGCCGCAGGCTAGAGACTTGTGTGTGGAAGGACGCGAACTCAAGGGAATATATTTTGCAATGGAACTCCTTGCTCAGCAGAATAGAGTTCTCGCAGGACAGACCTTCAGTGAAGATGAGCGCATCAATGCTAAAGGAAAGCATGTCGTTGTTATAGGTGGTGGTGATACCGGAAGCGACTGCATCGGTACAAGCAACCGTCAGGGTGCATTGAGCGTTACACAAATCGAGATTATGCCGAAACCACCGGTAGGCAACAACCCTGCAACACCTTGGCCGAACTGGCCTGTAGTGCTTAAGACTACAAGCAGTCATGAAGAAGGATGTGAACGCAGATGGAGTCTTGCTACTTCAAGGTTTATCGGTGAGGACGGTCATCTTACAGGACTCGAAGTAGAGGAAGTTGATTGGGTATGCGATGACAAAGGCGGAAGACCTAAGATGGTGCCTACAGGCAAGAAGGAAATCCTCAAGGCTGATATGGTATTTCTCGCAATGGGCTTCTTGAAGCCTGAAATAAAAGTCTCATCCGACAATGTCTTCGTTGCAGGCGATGCTGCAACAGGCGCAAGTCTTGTTGTCAAGTGTATAGCGGGCGGACGCAAGGTTGCAGACGAGATTGACAGATATATAAAAGGTAAGGAATAATGAAGGTTTAGTAACCATTTAAATAGAAATGGCTTATGTGCGGAATTGCAGCTATATTCAATGTGAAGGAACAGACAGAACAGTTGAGAGACAAGGCCTTGTGCATGGCGCGCAAGATAAGGCATAGAGGTCCCGACTGGAGTGGAATATATACAGGAGGGTCGGCTATAATGGTGCACGAAAGATTGTCTATCGTTGATCCTGAAAGTGGCGGTCAGCCTTTGTATTCACCCGACAAGAAGGTGGTGCTGGCTGTAAATGGTGAAATCTACAATCACCGTAATATACGCCAGAGATTCGAAGGCAAATATCACTTCAGTACCGGCAGCGACTGTGAAGTCATTCTTGCGCTCTATCAAGAGCGTGGTATCGAATTCCTCGACGAGCTCAACGGCATATTTGCTTTTGCTCTCTACGATGAGGCTCGTGACGAGTTCCTTATAGCCCGTGATCCAATAGGTGTAATTCCTTTATATATAGGACATGACGATGAAGGACATGTCTATTGTGCCAGCGAACTCAAGGCGCTTGAAGGTGTATGTTCAAGCTATGAGCCTTTTCTTCCCGGTCACATGTACAGTAGCCGTGAAGGCAAGATGGTACGCTGGTACAAGCGTAAATGGTTTGAATACGATGAGGTCGTAAAGAATCCAGTTCCTTCGTCACAGCTCCGTGAAGGTCTTGAAGAAGCCGTTAAACGCCAGCTTATGAGCGACGTTCCTTACGGTGTACTTCTCTCTGGAGGTCTTGACAGCTCAGTCATATCTGCAATTGCAAAAAAGTTTGCTCCAAGACGTATTGAAACCGACGGAGTCAGCGAAGCCTGGTGGCCGCGTCTTCACTCTTTTGCAATCGGTCTTGAAGGCTCGCCAGACCTTGCCAAGGCTAGGGAAGTTGCAGAACATATCGGAACTGTTCACCACGAAATACACTATACTGTTCAGGAAGGTATAGATGCGCTTAAGGACGTTATCTATTACATTGAAACCTACGATGTTACAACAGTAAGAGCTTCCACGCCGATGTATCTCCTTGCACGTGTCATCCGAAGCATGGGTATAAAGATGGTTCTCAGTGGTGAAGGAGCAGACGAAGTGTTTGGAGGATACCTCTATTTCCATAAAGCACCTACAGCACGTGCCTTTCATGAAGAAACCGTCAGAAAGCTGTCCAAGCTTCATCTATACGACTGTCTGCGTGCCAACAAATCGCTTGCAGCATGGGGCGTGGAAGGCCGTGTACCTTTCCTCGACAAGGAATTCCTTGATCTCGCCATGTCCATCGATCCGGAAGAGAAGATGTGTCCGGGCGATACAATAGAGAAGAAAGTCGTCAGAAAAGCTTTCGAAGACCTTTTGCCTGAGAACATCGTGTGGAGACAGAAGGAGCAGTTCAGCGACGGCGTAGGCTACAGTTGGATTGACTCTCTGAAAGATTTGACATCCAAGATGGTAAGTGATGAAGAAATGGCCTCTGCTGCCGGGCGTTTCCCTGTAAACACTCCAAGATGTAAGGAAGAATATTATTACAGAAGCATATTCGAGAGCCTGTTCCCGAGCGAGAGCGCCGCACGTAGTGTTCCGAGTGTACCGAGCGTGGCATGTTCTACTGCTGAGGCCCTTGCGTGGGATGAATCCTTCAAGGGTGTCAACGAGCCTAGCGGACGAGCTGTAAAAGGTGTCCACAATGATGCTTATTGAGGGACATCATCGGTCGCTTTGACGGCAGTTCAACGGCTGCAGTTATAAATAAGGTATGGCGGAACCTTTATCTGTAAGTCCGTCGCGGATTGAAGATTTGATTACATATTTCTAATTTCTAAGTAATATTTAATATTGTATGTCTGATTTGAGATTTAGGGTTGTTGAAAAAGCCTTTCAAGCTAAACCCGCAATTGTTGAAACCCCTGCCGAACGTCCTAGTGAATATTTTGCTAAGTACGTTTTCAATAGGGAGAAAATGTTCAGGTATCTTCCTGCTGATGTTTATGCCAAGCTGGTTGACGTTATTGACAACGGAACAGCTCTTGACCGCAACGTCGCAGATGCTGTAGCTGCAGCTATGAAGAAGTGGGCTTGCGAACTCGGTGCCACACACTACACACACTGGTTCCAGCCTCTTACAGAAGGTACTGCAGAAAAGCATGATGCTTTCGTTGAACATGACGGCAAGGGAGGAATGATAGAAGAGTTTTCAGGAAAACTTTTGGTTCAGCAGGAACCGGATGCGTCGTCATTCCCTAACGGCGGAATAAGAAATACTTTCGAGGCACGTGGATACAGTGCATGGGACCCTTCGTCACCGGTATTCGTTGTTGACGATACTCTCTGCATTCCTACTATATTCATTGCCTATACGGGAGAGTCGCTCGACTACAAAGCTCCGCTTCTCAAGGCGCTCAGAGCTGTCAACAAGGCTGCAACAGATGTTTGTCATTATTTCGACCCGTCGGTTAAGAAGGTTGTAGCTTACCTCGGATGGGAACAGGAGTATTTCCTTGTTGATGAAGGACTTTATGCGGCACGTCCGGACCTGCTTCTTACCGGCCGTACACTTATGGGCCACGAAGCTTCTAAAAACCAGCAGTTGGAAGACCACTATTTCGGTGCAATTCCTTCAAGAGTAGCCGCTTTCATGAAAGATCTTGAAATCCAGGCTTTGAAGCTCGGTATACCTGTTAAGACAAGACACAATGAGGTTGCTCCTAACCAGTTTGAGCTTGCACCTATATTCGAAGAGTGTAACCTTGCCGTTGACCATAACATGCTCATCATGTCACTCATGAGAAAGGTAGCCAGAGCACACGGATTCAGAGTACTGCTTCACGAGAAACCATTCAAGGGCATCAACGGTTCCGGCAAACACAACAACTGGTCGCTCGGAACAGACAACGGTGTTCTGCTCATGGCTCCTGGCAAGACTTCAGAGGAGAACCTGCGCTTCATCACTTTCATCGTGAACACACTTATGGCCGTATACAGACACAACGGTCTGCTCAAGGCTTCAATCATGAGTGCAACCAATGCACACAGACTTGGAGCAAACGAGGCACCTCCAGCAATCATCTCTTCATTCCTCGGCAGTCAGTTGAGCAAGATTCTAGACCACATGGAGAAATCTTCCATCGATGACCTCGTTTCGCTTGCCGGCAAGCACGGAATGAAGCTCGATATACCTCAGATACCGGAACTTCTGATAGACAATACCGACAGAAACCGTACGTCTCCATTCGCATTCACAGGCAACCGCTTTGAATTCCGCGCCGTTGGTTCTGAAGCAAACTGTGCCAGCGCAATGACTGCACTCAATGCTGCAGTTGCAGAACAGCTTGTTGAGTTCAAGGAGAAGGTCGATGCTCTGATTGCGAAAGGCGAGCCTACCGTATCAGCCATCGTAGAAGTAGTCAGAGAATATATCAAACTCTGCAAGCCTATCAGATTCGACGGCAACGGATACAGCGATGAATGGAAAGAAGAAGCTGCCAAGAGAGGGCTCGACTGCGAGACAAGCTGTCCGGTAATCTTCGACAGTTACCTGTCTCCTGCAAGCGTCAAGATGTTTGAAAGCACAGGCGTACTTTCAAAGAAAGAGCTTGAGGCGCGCAACGAAGTTAAGTGGGAAACTTATACAAAGAAGATTCAGATTGAAGCACGTGTACTCGGCGACCTTGTCATGAACCACATTGTGCCTGTTGCTGTTGACTATCAGAGCCGTCTCATAGACAATGTTTCAAAGATGGCTGCTATTTTCTCTAAGGAAGAGGCAGAAAAGCTTTCTGCAGAGAACATTGCCATCATACGCAAGATTGCCGAACATACTTCTTACATCAAGGAGCATGTAGACGCTATGGTCGAAGCGCGCAAGAAGGCCAACAAGATTGCTTCTGAGAGAGAAAAGGCTATTGCATACCACGACATCATCGCTCCTATGCTTGAGCAGATAAGATATCATATCGACAAGCTTGAGCTCATGGTAGACGACAGAATGTGGACATTGCCTAAATATAGAGAACTGCTTTTCGTTCGCTGATAAATTTGAAAAACGTTTGACTGCACGGTCCGTTTCCTTTCGAGGAGGCGGACCGTTTTTATCTGTGCTCGTAACGATGCCTCTACTTCAGCGCAAATAGTACGGTGCGTGTTCGAAAATATTCAAGGATTTGTTAACAGCGTTGGCGTTTGTTGTGCAGTATGTCAAGCCTGGTTGTTTGTAAGCTCATATTTTATTGTTAAAGTGAGTTGGAATGGTATCAGAATATTCATTTTGTGTGCTGATATGCAATTGTGCCGACTTTTTTTATTATCTTTGCTAACGCTAACTAATAATCTATGTTATATATTGTCTGAAGATATATGACATATAACACCAAAAATATTTTATATGAATACCATGCATCATTTTTTACGTCTTATTTTGGTGATGGCTTGCGCCTTCTCTGTTTCCTTGTCTTTTGCCCGCAACGATAACAAAGCCCGTGTGTACGATATGACGGTAGAATCTGTCGTCAATCCTTTGGGAGTAGATACACGTTCGCCGCGTCTGGGATGGCGTCTGGAGTACGATGGCGAGAAAAGAGGTGTCTGTCAGAAAGCATATCAGATAGAAGTGACGGACGAGAATGGGGTAGTCGTTTGGAACAGCGGACGCTTGAAGAGCGATGCTTCACAGTATATCTTGTACGGTGGAGAGCCGTTGAAGCCCGAAAGCAGATATGACTGGACTGTCAAGGTGTGGGACAACAAGGGTGATAAGCTTGTTGGAAAGTCGTGGTTTGAGACAAGTCTTATGACTTCTGACGGCAAGGCAGGATGGAACGGTGCCTGCTGGATAGGAGGAGGTGATGAAGATATGGTTCTGTATGCTCATTACCTGCCGGTGTTCAGAATGGATTTGTCGTTCAGGATGAATCCGGATGCCGTAAGCAAAAAAATAGGATTTGTCTATGGAGGCAACGATGAGAGACTGATGGATGCCAACAAGAATCTTTTCCATCTCAAGAGCGACCGCAACCGCTCGTTTGTGAAGGTCGAGGTCGATATGTCTCCTCTCTATACTGGAGGTTCTGCTGTACTGAATGTCTTTAGAGTCGGCTATCATCCTGATGATAAGGCCGATAAGCCATTGGCTTCGTTCACGTTGCCGGCAGAACTGGTGAATCGTAAGAATGCCTGTCAGGAGCATAACATTACCTTATATTCCAATCTTGGTACTACCGATTTCTATATTGCAGGAAAGAAAATCGGATGGTGCAATGTCAATCCTTTGGGACGTGGCGGCGACTTCATTGCTTTTCCTGTTGTCGGCGATGTCGGCTTTGCCTTGGAGAACAAGAGCGATTTTGCTGATGCTTCCATCTGTATCCGCAATTTCAGAAGTCCTGAGAATCAGTTGACCAAGGTGCGCATGGATGCCGAACAGCTGGCACAGGCCGATGGAGGAATGTATCTTATAGACCCAAGCCGTAATTCTATGCCTATGCTGCGCAGTGTGTTCCGCGTTGCCGACAAGAAAATACGTAAGGCCAGACTTTATGCCACAGCCAGAGGTGTCTACGAGATGTACATCAACGGTCAGCGTGTGGGCGAGGACTATTTTAATCCTGGTTGTACACAGTATAACAAGACCCACCTTTATCAGATATACGATGTGACTTCGTTTTTGTCTTCCGGCAACAATGCCATCGGTGCATGGTTGGGTGAAGGATGGTGGAGCGGTGCATCTACATATTCCGGCGAGCACTGGAACTTCTTCGGCGACCGCCAATCTCTTCTTGCCCAGCTCGTCATCACTTATGAAGACGGTGAACAGCTGCGCGTGGTTACATCGCCTGAAACATGGAAGTATTATTCCGACGGACCAGTGGTCTACGGCAGTTTCTTTCAAGGCGAAGTCTATGATGCGTCGAAAGAGAACGCTGTTGAGGGATGGAGCACAGCCGGATACGACGACGCTGCGTGGCATCGCGCTGTCGAGGTCGGCATCGAGAACCATGTGAGTCATGCCTACAACAGCACAGAACCGCGTGTGGACGATTATTCCGAGTATCAGCTTACGGCGCAATACGGCCGAAACGTAGCACCTGTCAGGAAACTTACGGCACAGTCCGTTGAGGAGGTAAGACCAGGCGTCTACGTGTACGACATGGGACAGAATATGGTAGGCGTTCCTGAGATTGTGCTGGACGGCATGGGTGCCGGCAAGGAAATCAATCTGAGATATGCCGAAGTGAAATATCCGAACCTTCCGCGCTATGCAGGCAATGAAGGAATGATTATGCTGGAAAACATACGTGCCGCCATGGCGCAGGACAAATATGTCACTAAGGGCGGACATGAAACTATAGCTCCGCGGTTCACATATCATGGTTACCGCTATCTGGAAATCACTGGCATAGACGCGCCTCTGCCGATTGAAAATGTCAGAGGGGTGGTGCTCAGCTCAATCGGAGAACTGGCATCCAGCTACGATACTTCAAATCCGAAAGTAAACCGCTTGTGGAAGAATATAGTATGGTCGGCCTATGCCAATTTCTTCTCTATTCCGACCGATTGTCCTCAGCGAAACGAACGCTTGGGCTGGGCCGGCGACATTTCCGTCTTCTCGCGTACGGCTACATATCTGGACGATGTGTCCCAGTTCCTGCGCAGATATGTGCGTGCCATGCGCGATGTGCAGCGCTCCGACGGACGTTTCTCTGATGTTGCTCCTCTTGGCGGAGGATTCGGCGGACTGCTCTGGGGAAGTGCCGGAATAGTGGTTCCGTGGGAGGTCTTTCAGCAGTATGGTGACACGCTCATCCTGACGGAGCACTATGATGCCATGCGACGATATATCGATTTTGTTCAGAAAAACTACATAGACCCTTCTACAGGCATACTTGTTCAGACAAGAGCTTGGGGTGATCTTGGTGACTGGCTCGGGCCTGAAGACAACAAGAACGACAAGACCTTGATGTGGGAAGCTTATTTCCTCTACGATTTGGAGATAATGTCGAAAGTAGCTTCAGTCTTGGGCGAATATGAAGATGCCGCGATGTACAAGGATTTGTATGACAGACGTCTGAAACATTTCCGCGATACTTACATCGATTCAGAAACAGGCAAGACTGTTTCGTCGGGAGCCAATGGCCCTGCCAAAGGTCAGCTGGTGGATATACAGACCTCTTATGTACTGCCGTGGGCTTTCGGTCTCGTAAGTGACGAGGTTAAGGAACGTTTTGCCGCAAATATGTTGAACTCGGTGAGCCGTCCTAATGTGGCGGACGATGGAACTGCTTGTCCTCCATATTCATTGATGACAGGATTCATCGGTACGTCATGGATAAGCAAGACGCTGTCGGATGCCGGTCGTGACGATGCCGCCTACAGGCTTCTGCAGCAGACATCCTATCCTTCATGGTTGTACTCCGTGGAGCAGGGAGCTACTACTATCTGGGAGCGCCTGAACTCTTATACACATACAGACGGTTTCGGTGAAAACAACCGCATGAACTCTTTCAATCACTATTCATTTGGCGCTGTAGGTGCCTGGATGTATGCTTATTCGCTTGGCATAATGCGCGATGAGGAGCATCCTGGTTTCAAGCATTTCATTCTGCGTCCTAGAATAGACCCTACGGGTGGAATGACATACGCTGAAGGACACTATGATTCCCGCTATGGCAGGATAGAAAGCGGTTGGAAGGTTGCAGGAGACGGTGTGGATTACGAGTTTGCCGTTCCTGCCAATACCAGTGCTACGTTATATTTGCCGGCTTCATCGGCAGATGATGTGACCGAAAGCGGTTTGCCGTTGAAGAAATGCAAAGGCATATCCTCTTTGGTTCTCGAAGATGGTTTCGTGGAGTTGGAACTCGGTTCGGGAAAATATAAGTTTCATGTAAGGAATTCTTAAGAATGACAAAAATATGAGGGCTCGCGGATGCAGACGCGAGCCCTCGAATCTTTTATTACGAGGGCTCACAGCTGGCAGAACAGTAGTGCTGTCTTGACAAATGTAAAAAGTTTTGCATCCATCATGTATATTTCTTTTAACGCCATTTTACAATTTGGCACGTATTATATAACTTTGTATGCAAAATAATTTATGATGACGATGAACAACTTTTTATACTCCCCACGTCCGAGGGTTCTTATCATTTATACAGGAGGTACAATAGGAATGATACGGAATCCAGATACAGGTGCGCTGGAAAGTTTCAACTTCGAACATCTGCGCAAGCACGTACCCGAAATAGACTGCTTCGATTATGTCATCCGTACATACCAGTTTGTTCCTGCTCTGGACTCGTCCGACATGGATCCTTCTCACTGGGCCAAGATTGTGAGCGTCATCGAGTACAATTATGATTTGTTCGACGGTTTCGTTATTCTTCACGGTACGGACACTATGGCCTATACGGCTTCGGCACTAAGCTTCATGTTGGAGAATGTGGCCAAGCCTGTGGTGCTTACTGGCAGTCAGCTTCCGATAGGCATGTTGCGTACCGACGGGCGCGAGAATCTGATTACCGCCATCGAAATTGCCGCTGCGCACGACGACCACGGCAGACCTCTTGTTCCTGAGGTGTGTGTGTTCTTCGAACAGCGTCTTCTGCGAGGCAACAGGACAACGAAGATGAATGCTGAGAATTTCAATGCTTTCTGTTCGTATAATTATCCGGAACTGGCGCATGTGGGCATCGACATAAATTATAATTTCCCAATGATCAAGCGTCCTGACCCTTCAAAACCTTTCAAGGCACATAAGGAATACTATACCGGTGTGCTGGCACTGACGCTGTTTCCTGGTATCAGACAAGAACTGATTGAGGACGTTCTTGAGATAAAAGGTATAAAAGGCGTGATACTGCGGACATTCGGCTCCGGAAATGCTCCGCAGAGACTCCGTTTCCTTGACGCGTTGCGCAAGGCCGAGAAGCGCGGCATAGTCGTGGTGAACGTTACCCAGTGTCAGGCAGGAAGCGTGCGTATGGGACGATACGAAACCGGACTTCGTCTTCAGGATGCAGGTGTGGTGAGCGGTTACGATACGACTATCGAGGCTGCCATTACGAAACTCATGTGCCTTTTCGGACAGGGATATTCGGCCGCTCAGGTCAGACAATTGATGAACCAGTCTATTGCCGGAGAGATAACAGTTTAGCTTTTTGTTGTATATTTATAACACCGGGCATTCTTGGTTTTACGTGTTTTATTATATATTTGCCTGTGCATGCGCATCTTGTGACATGCTGTGAAAGAAATGTACAATCATTAAATGCAAGGAAGAATCATGGACATAAGGACTGAAAAGGAACTTGAAGAATGCATATTTGATCTTGTCGGGAAATTTGCAGAAGGTGCTCACGAAGAGACAGACGGCGTACATGTTGTCGTTGTAGATGATGATACTGTAAGAGTTGAGGTCGTTGAGAATGCCGACGAGTCGGACGATGAGGATGTTTATCCGTTTGCCGATTTTGTATTGTACACGCTTGAAGACGGAAAGATGCTGACCGACATTAATGCTGAATATGTGGCAGATGTGGCAGGTGCGTATTTCCCCGAAAACTGAAGCCACATGGCTTAGTGACAGTTTCGGACGATGTGTCTGAAACTGTCAAAGGATGAACGGGCTGATACATCCGACGGGTGGTCGGCACTGTGGCTTGAATGTGTGGAAGTTTTGTTTATGCCGGCCTGTTGGCTGTTTGTTGACATTTAATTGATAAAAGGACCGTTTTTCTGCATGGCATATATGTTCCGACGGTCTGTTTTATTTATTTGATGTATAGGCTATGAAAGGGTACTGCGGGTATGCTCTCGTTTCATTTCTTGAAACGTGTGGAGCTGTCTCGGCAGTTTTAGATGTCTTTTATTCGGTATTTTCACTAAAATTTCGCAATTTTGCACACATTATGCAGTTTTTAGCCAATTTACCAAATCTACAATATATACCTTGGCAGCAGACCATCGGCGTTTTCGAGATGATCATTAAAGGTACTGTCATCGGAATTGTGGCCTCTGCACCTATGGGGCCAGTGGGAGTGCTGTGCATTCAGCGTACACTGAATAAAGGACGCTGGTATGGTTTTGCCACAGGACTTGGAGCAGCTCTGAGCGACATGTTTTATGCTCTCATAACCGGATACGGTATGTCGTTTGTCGTTCCTTTTATTGAAAATCAGCAGACATTGTTTTGGATAAAGCTTGCAGGAAGTTTCCTGCTTTTGCTTTTCGGTTTCTATACTTTCAGAACCAACCCGGTGCAGTCCATGAAGCCCGTTTCGCACAATAAGGGCACGCTGGTGCATAATTTTGTCACGGGATTCTTTGTTACGTTCTCAAATCCTCTGATAATATTTCTGTTTGTGGCCATGTTCGGCCAGTTGACATTCATTGTTCCGGATAACCCTTTGCCTCAGGTCATAGGTTATCTGTTCGTGGTCGTTGGAGCCGTGACATGGTGGTTCCTTCTGTCGTTGCTGGTCGATAAGGTGCGCAACCGCTTTAATGTCAGAGGTATATGGATGATAAACAGAGTGATAGGAGTTCTGGTCATCGCTGTATCCATCGTTGTCATCGTACTTACTCTTACAGGCCATTCTGTGGCCTTTGCTCATTAAAAAATAAATGGAGGCCTTATGTTTACAGCACATAAATTGAGAGAAGAGAACATTGCTGAGTACCTGCTTTACATGTGGCAGGTGGAAGACCTGATACGTGCCAACGGTTTCGATATCGACAGACTCAACAGTACGTATTTGTCGAAATTCGGCCTTGATGACGAGAAGCAGAAGGAGCTTGTTGAATGGTACAGCAATCTTATCGACATGATGAGAAGCGAGAGTGTGATGGAAAAAGGCCATCTGCAGATTAACAAGAATGTTGCAGCATCGCTCTATGAGCTTCATCTGCAGCTTCTCAAGTCGCCAAAGCATCCGTTCTATTCGGCTGCATACTATCGTGCTCTTCCTTTCATCGTGGAACTTCGCGGAAAGGGATGCGCCAAGGATGAGTCGGAGATTGAAAACTGCTTTGACGCAATGTATGGACTCATGATGCTGAAGCTTCAGGGTAAGCCGGTTAGCAAGGAGACGGCTCATGCAATGGAATGCATCGCCAAACTGTTGGGCATGCTTTCGGAATATTACAAGAAGGACAAAATCGGAGAGGTTGAGTTCTGAACATGTGTGAAGTGCTGTGGCCTGATGGCAGTCGGCACTTTTTTGTTACGGTAGAAAAGATTATTTGTTTTTTGACTAGGATATTTGAAATGAACAACGTTTTGGTAACGGGGTGCAACGGACAGCTTGGCAGCGAACTGCGCCTGCTCACAGAAAAGGAAAGTACCCGTAATTTCATATTTGCCGATATTGATTCGCTTGACATCACGGATTCGGTGGCGGTAAAAAGATTCATAGAGGAAAATTCAATTGACATTGTCGTGAACTGTGCCGCATTTACAGCTGTAGACAAGGCTGAAAGCAGTGAGGAGGCTTGTATAAGACTAAATGCCGAAGCACCGGGATATCTGGCTGAGGCTGTGGCAGGTAGGGGCGGATCGATGATACACGTTTCGACCGATTATGTTTTTGACGGAAGCGGATGTCTTCCTTATAAGGAGGATGATGAAACATGTCCTGCAACAGTTTACGGACGCACTAAGCTGATGGGAGAGAAGAACGTTATGGAGAAATGCGCTTCGTCTGTCATAATCCGTACTGCTTGGCTGTATTCTTCTTTCGGCAATAATTTCGTGAAGACGATGATACGTCTCGGACGTGAGCGCAAGGAGCTGGGAGTGGTTTTCGACCAGATCGGTACTCCTACTTATGCACGCGATCTTGCCAAAGCAATTATTGCCATATTGGATAAGGGCATAGTTCCTGGTGTATATCATTACAGCAACGAGGGGGTAACTTCGTGGTATGATTTTGCGAAAAACATCCATCGCATTGCCGGTGTTGAGGGCGTCAACCTCAAGCCTCTGCATACGTATGAATATCCTGTACCTGCAAAGCGCCCTTACTATTCGGTGCTTGACAAGACTAAGATAAAGCAGACTTATTCTATTGAGATTCCGTATTGGATGGATAGTCTGGAGGAATGTATAGCTGTTTTATCACTTTCATAATTCGCTTAAAAACAATATAATACATATATATCATATTGACCGATGAACAACGAGATTGAGAGAAGAAGAACATTTGCAATCATAGCACACCCGGATGCGGGTAAGACATCATTGACGGAAAAATTCCTGCTTTTCGGAGGCCAGATTCAGGTGGCAGGTGCGGTTAAATCGAATAAGATAAGGAAAACTGCTACTTCGGACTGGATGGATATTGAAAAGCAGCGTGGTATCTCTGTTACAACTTCGGTAATGGAGTTCGACTACCGCGATTACAAGATAAATATTCTTGATACTCCAGGACACCAGGACTTTGCGGAGGATACGTATCGTACTCTTACTGCTGTAGACAGCGTTATCATTGTTGTCGATGGTGCGAAGGGTGTTGAGACTCAGACAAGAAAACTTATGGAAGTTTGCCGTATGCGCAATACTCCTGTGATAATATTTGTCAACAAGATGGACCGCGAGGGTAAAGACCCATTCGATCTTCTTGATGAACTCGAAACGGAACTGTGCATCAATGTACGCCCGCTTTCATGGCCAATCGACCAGGGACAGCGTTTCAAGGGTGTTTACAATATCTATGAGCATAATCTCAATCTTTTCAAGCCGTCTAAGCAGGTTGTAACTGAAAAGGTGCAGGTGGACATTAATTCTGAGGAACTTGATGAACATATCGGAAGCGCTTTGGCTGAGAAGCTCAGAAATGACCTAGAACTTATCGAAGGTGTTTATTCGGATTTTGACGTACAGGAATATCTTGACGGAAATTTGGCGCCTGTGTTCTTCGGTTCGGCACTCAACAACTTCGGTGTGCAGGAACTTCTTGATTGTTTTGTAGAAATCGCACCTAGTCCGCGTCCTGTAAAGGCTGAGGAACGTACAGTTTCTCCTGATGAACAGAAGTTTACCGGTTTTATTTTCAAGATAACAGCCAACATCGATCCGAACCACCGTTCGTGCGTGGCTTTCTGCAAAGTGTGCTCGGGCAAGTTCACGCGCAACACTCCTTATCTGCATGTACGTCAGGGCAAGACAATGCGTTTTTCTTCGCCTACACAGTTCATGGCTCAGCGAAAGACTACTGTCGATGAGGCTTGGGCTGGTGATATTATCGGTCTGCCGGATAATGGTGTATTCAAGATAGGTGATACTCTTACAGAAGGTGAAAACCTTCATTTTAAGGGACTTCCTAGCTTCTCGCCTGAAATGTTCAAATATATTGAGAATGCAGATCCGATGAAGGCTAAGCAGTTGAACAAGGGTATCGATCAGCTTATGGACGAGGGTGTAGCACAGTTATTCATCAATCAGTTCAACAACCGCAAGCTTATCGGTACTGTAGGCCAGCTTCAGTTTGAAGTTATCCAGTACAGATTGGAGAACGAATACAATGCAAAGTGCCGCTGGGAGCCTGCCAGCCTCTATAAGGCATGCTGGATTGAAAGTGACGACAAGGAACAGCTTGAGGCTTTCAAGAAACGCAAGTATCAGTATATGGCAAAGGATCGTGAGGGCAGGGATGTGTTCTTGGCCGATAGCAATTATGTCCTTCAGATGGCCCAGCATGATTTCGAACACATAAAATTCCACTTTACAAGTGAATTTTGATTGTGCTTGTTTGGAATTGCAGAATATGAATATCTTTTAGAAAAATAATGTCTTATGTTGCAGGATGAAGTAAAAAAAGCGGTCGAAGTGATGCGCAACGGCGGAGTGATATTGTATCCGACCGACACAGTATGGGGCATAGGTTGTGATGCTACCAACGAAGAGGCTGTAAAGCGTGTTTATGAAATTAAGAGAAGAAGCGACAGCAAGGCTCTGATTTGCCTCGTTGATTCAGAAGCTCGTCTTACCAGATATGTAAGACGTGTGTCTGACGTGACATGGGACATGATAGAGTTGGCTACAAAACCTCTAACTGTTATCTATGACAATGCTACAGGATTGGCGCCGAATCTTCTTGCCGAGGACGGTAGCGTGGGTATAAGAATTACAAAGGAAGAGTTTTCTAAAGAACTGTGCTTCCGTTTTCAGAAACCGATTGTTTCAACAAGTGCCAACATAAGCGGGGAACCGACTCCTCAGACTTTCGACGAGATAAGCGACGAGATTAAGAATGCTGTCGATTATGTTGTCAAATATAGTCAGAGATGTAAGGAAAAGCATCAGCCGTCAAGCATCATAAAAATCAATGCTGACGGTGAGTTTACGATAATCAGGAAGTGAGTTTTTCATTATTGTAAGATTTTAAAAAGTGTAGGAAGGATCTTGATATGATTTTCATGAGCATTGCAAACCGCAAGAAGCGGCTTTATTACCTTAATGCTTTTACGGAATGGATAAAAAGGCATAACAGCGAGAAAAGACTGATTCTGATTCTCAGTCTTTTGGTCGGTGTGCTTACGGCTCTGGCCGCTGTTCTCCTCAAATATCTGGTTGAGGAAATCAAGATTTTCTTGACTGCCGGCTTCAGTGTAGGCAATATAAACGGTCTGTATCTCTTGTATCCTGCAATCGGAATACTTCTTACATCTTTGTTTGTCAGGTATATTGTGAAGGACGACATCAGTCATGGTGTCACGAAGATTCTGTATGCCATTTCGCAGAAAAAGGCCAGAATCAAGACTCATAATATGTTTTCAAGCATATTTGCCAGCTCCATTACCATCGGTTTTGGAGGATCTGTCGGAGCCGAGGCCCCGATAGTTCTTACAGGTTCGGCTATCGGTTCGGAGATTGGCAGGCGTTTCCATCTGCGTCCGAATACGCTTCTGCTTCTAGTTGGTTGCGGAGCGGCAGGTGCTGTCGCAGGTATTTTCAAGGCTCCTATAGCAGGTCTTGTGTTTGTGCTTGAGGTACTTATGCTTGATTTGAATATGGCTTCGCTGCTTCCGCTGCTCGTCACATGTGTGACATCAACGTGCGTTTCGTATGCATTCTATGGCACGGAGTCCATGTTCTCTTTCTCCATAGATAGGGTTTTCTCAATACATGCAATACCTGCCTGCATAATGCTTGGAGTGTTCTGCGGGTTGGTTTCTTTGTACTTTATCCGTTCTATGAACTGGTTTGAAGGCATTTTTGCCGGACTGCGCAATCCTTGGATAAAATTTGTAGTCGGAGCATCAGTTCTCGGTGTGCTGATATTTTTATTCCCTGTCATGTATGGTGAAGGATATGATGTTATCGCACAGCTTATCAACAATGCAGATGCTTCTACAATCATGCACAACTCCATATTTTATGATACGGAGAATACTTTGCTGTTGTATCTTGCATTGGTGCTGATATTCAAATCTTTTGCTTCTACAGCTACTAATGGTGGAGGCGGATGCGGTGGTGTCTTTGCACCAAGTCTGTTCATGGGATGCGTTGCCGGTTATGTGTTCTCTTGTCTATGGAATATATGCGGAGGTATGTATAGTCCGCTTTCGACTAAGAATTTTGCCCTTTACGGTATGGCTGGACTTATGTCTGGAGTTATGCATGCTCCATTGACCGGCATATTCCTTATTGCAGAACTTACAGGCGGTTATCAGCTGTTTGTTCCTATCATGATTGTGTCGGCTGTGTCATATCTTACGATAAATATTTTTGAGCCTCACAGCATATATGCAATGCGTCTTGCCAAGAAAGGTGAGTTGCTGACGCACGACAAGGATAGTGCAGTGCTTACCCTGATGAGTGTAAGTGCGCTGATAGAACGAAACTACAAGTCTGTCAATCCAGAGATGGACCTCGGCAAATTGGTAAGTGCAATTTCTGAATCCAAGAGAAATATTTTCCCTGTAGTAGATAAGAGTGGAGCTTTGGTGGGAGTTGTTTATCTTGATAAGGTTCGTAAGTACATATTTCGGCCTGAGCTTTACCACCGTTATCTCGTCAGCAACTTTATGGAAGAGCCGCCGGCTGTCTTGCTGACTACGGACACAATGAAAGTTGTGGCTGCAAAGTTCGAGGAAACCAAGGCTTGGAACTTGCCGGTTGAGGACGAAAACGGAACTTTTGTAGGATTTATATCCAAGTCTGGTCTGCTGAGTTCTTACAGGCAGATATTGGTTAGTTTCACATCGGATTGATAAGTGCGTGATTCAGACCTGCGAGTGTAAATATGGCATAAGCTTTTGATTTTATGTATCTGTTAAAACGTGTAGAGTGATGGATAAGAAAGATTTGAGAATTGTTTATATGGGTACACCTGATTTTGCAGTTGAAAGTCTTAGGTGTCTTGTTGAGGGCGGATATAATGTTGTGGGCGTCGTAACGATGCCTGATAAGCCTATGGGGCGTCACGGAAGTGTACTACGTCCTAGTCCAGTTAAAACCTACGCGGTAGAACATGGATTGAAAGTTCTGCAGCCTGTTAAGCTTAAAGATGAGGCTTTTTTGGAAGAACTGCGCTCTTTGGATGCCAAACTTCAGATTGTTGTGGCTTTCCGTATGCTTCCTGAGGTTGTTTGGAATATGCCAGAATATGGAACCTTCAATCTTCATGCTTCCCTGCTTCCTCAATATCGCGGTGCTGCACCTATTAATTGGGCTGTCATAAACGGTGATAAGGAGACTGGAGTTACAACATTCTTCTTGAAACATGAGATTGATACAGGCGATGTAATTCAGCAGGTGAAAGTACCTATTGAGGATACGGATGATGTTGAGGCTGTTCACGACAAACTTATGCTTCTTGGCGGAAAATTGGTTATAGAAACAGTTGACAATATACTGGCAGGTACAGTCAAGAGTATTTCGCAGGATTCGATGTCTGTCTCTGATGATGATTTGCGTCCGGCACCGAAAATTTTCCACGAGACATGCCGTATTGATTGGCAAAATAAAGGTACGAAACAGATTTATGACTTTGTTAGAGGTTTAAGTCCGTATCCTGCTGCTTGGACAGAATTGGAATCAGATGGTAAAACATACGAAGTTAAAATCTTCAAGACTGCCAAGCTTGATGGCGTAAAATCTCAGGATGCTGAGCTTGGTTCTGTTTTGACAGACGGAAAATCTTATCTGAATGTTGTGACGACTGACGGTCTGCTCGGAATTGAGGAATTGCAGTTGTCGGGAAAGAAACGCATGTGTGCAAAAGATTTCCTTAACGGCTTCAAGTGTGGTGAAATGATGCGCTTTAAGTAAAGAATGTTTCTTTTTCTTGCGGATTCTTGCATGTTTGAAAACTTTTGTATTATTTTTGCATAACTGATATATTAACCGATTAAAATCATTCTGCCTATTGAATATACTTTACGCATTAACATTAATATGCAACGTATATGATAGAATATCATAGACAGACAGATGAGATGCTCGTCCGTTTGTACAACAAAGGAGATAATAGCGCATTCGATGTACTTTTGAAGCGTTATGAAAGTAAAGTATTTACATATATCAGCTATTCTGTACATAATACCGAGTTGGCAGAGGATCTGTTCCAGGAAACTTTTATAAAGGCCATAGTTACATTGAAGCAGGGCCGTTATACAGAAAATGGAAAGTTCAGTGCTTGGATAATGCGTATAGCGCATAATCTTGTGATTGATCATTTCAGACAGAGTGTCGGAGACAATGTGGTATCCCGTGATGAGAATCCTGTTACGGATATTACATGTGACATGACTGCTGTGACAGATGACAATATTGAAACTCGTCTTATTAGCGAGCAGACACTTCGTGAAGTCAGGTCGCTGATAAGGCTTCTGCCTGACAGCCAAAGAGAAGTTGTCATTATGCGCTTCTATCAGGATATGAGTTTCAAAGAGATTGCAGATGTCACGGGTGTGAGTATAAATACTGCGCTTGGACGTATGAGATATGCACTCATGAATCTTAAGAAACTTGCTTTGGCTAATGATATTTCTATGGCAAGCTGAAGTGTTTATGCCAATGTGTCTTTAAGGTTAGCATAAAACAACATGCAGAGCTTTTTGCTGATAAGGCAATAATGCTCTGCATGTATTCTTATGTTCCAAACTGTTTCTGATCAGCTGAGCCTCTAATATGAGAGTTGGTTTTCCACAAGGCTCTCGGAACATACTAAATTTATACACCCTGCTGCTTCTTAATGCGGGAAGCCCCCAGTTAGTTTCTTAGAATAGTCTTAAGTTCTCTTTGACGCTTTTGTAAGTATTTTTCATGTTGCATCCCGCATACACAAATATAACGCCTTCTGTACCTTTCGTAAAATCGTTTTTGAGCAATGTATGCCTGATATTGGTCTTTCTATGCCTGTTCGGTCTGATATTGCGCTTTATCGGTTAAATATTTATGGATACAAAAATGGCATGCGTTGTGGTTGTTGGTTCCACGTAACGCATGCCATGTTTGTTTCAGTGCTTGTCATTCATGTTATCTCAGAAACTCCATTATTTTACCGCTGAGCTGAAGCAGAGATATTTCGCACAGCTTTATGTCGTACTGCACAGACAGAATGCGTTCTTCTGCATCCAGAAGGCTCTGCTGTGCCTCTCTCATCTCTATACCTGACAAATCTCCAAGCATATATCTTTCCATTGCAATTTCATGGTTCTCGCGTGCTGTGATGAGGTTCTGTCTTTCCAGATTCAGCAGGTTGAGATTGTTTTTATATGCTTGCCACATGTTTGTCAGATCAGCCTTCAGGCCCAGCTCCAGTTCATCACGCAGAAGCCTTGAATTCATTATCTCGATTTTGGCATTTTGACGTTCTCTCTTTCTGTTTCCGTCAAATATGTTGAAACCAACAGTGATTCCTGCATTGAATCCAAGTTGTCCTCTATCCTTTAGCGATGAAGTAGCTGCAGAGTATTTGTTGTATGTGTACCCATATCCGGCATTGAGTTTCAGATAAGGATAGTCTCTCGAGCGGACTTTCTTGTAGTCAAGCTTAGCAATGTCTATATTCTGGTCAGCTGCAAGGAGAGATGCATTTGTAGCAAGCGTAGCATTCCACAGTTCGTTGAAATCCAGCTGTGTGTTTACGTCAATCATAGAATCTTTGATGACAAACTCTTCATCTACATCCTGAAGTGCCATCAGCTCGTTTAGCCTGATTCTTGACGTGTGCAGAGCTTCTTTCTGTTTGATGTATTGTGCACTGTCAGCATTGAAATCCACTTTTGACTGCTGATAATCAAGTCTGGAGAAGTTTCCTATGTGGTATCTTGCTTCAACGATTCTCATTCTTTCCTTTGACAGCGAAACTGCGTACAGGAAGTTCTTCAGTCTTATGGTCTGCTGTACATAGTTGTAGTATTCCGACGCCACATTGGCTATCATGTCTTCTATGGCAAGTCTGGTGTTTGTTTCTCCCTGCTGTTTCAGAATTTTCAGCTGCTTGTAGTTAGACGTCATGTCAAAGCCGTCGAAAATCGTCCAGTTGAGATTCAAACCTACGTTCACATCCTGGTCATATCCTCCATTTGTCTTGGTCTTCACGCCGGTACTTCTTTCAGTGCTTTGCGTATTGTCCACGTTACCAGTGTATCCGGCAGTAAAATCAAGTGTCGGAAGCATTCCTGCATTGGCCCATGTGGCATTGTTGTCGCTGACTTTCTTGTCGTTGTGTGCTATTCTAAGCGAGTAGTTGTTCTGCAGACCTTGCTCAAGACAATATTGCAAGGTGTAAAGCTTCTGTGCCGTGGCTGCGGTGAATATTCCACCTGCAGCCAACATTGTCAAAAATATCTTTTTCATTCTGCATCCTCATTTGAAATTCTGTTTGTTGATATGTAGCTGTAGATAGCCGGTACGATGTACATGGTAAGGAATGTCGACACAAGCATTCCGCCCACAACGGCTGTTCCCATGGCTATACGCTGATTGCATCCTTCTCCGCTGGCAAAGGCCAGAGGGATGAGTCCGAGTATTGTTGAAGCACTCGTCATCAGGATCGGTCGCAAGCGTTGCAGAGCTGCATCGTGTATGGCGCTCATCTTATCCTCACCTGCCGCCTGTTTCTGGTTGGCAAATTCAACGATAAGGATACCGTTCTTTGCCACCAGTCCGATAAGCATAATTATACCGATCTGACTGAATATGTTCATCGTTATGTCTCCGAAATACATGAATACCAGTGCACCGGCGATGGCCAAAGGCACCGTAAGCATGATTACGAACGGGTCCTTGAAACTTTCAAACTGTGCCGATAGAATCAGGTAGATGAGCACGATTGCGAGGAGGAATGCAAACATAAGGCTCGAAGAACTTTCCCTGTATTCCTTCGATTCTCCGGAGAGGGCTGTTCTGAATGTGTCATCAAGAGTCTCTTTTGCTATCTTGTCCATCTCGTCAAGTCCCTGACCGATGGTCTTTCCTTCAGCCAGTCCGGCCGACACCGTAGCCGATACGAATCGGTTATATCTGTACAGCTTTGGAGGTGCTATACCGTATTCCAGTTCAATAAGGTTGTCCAGCTGAACCATATTGCCGTCGTCGCTTCTCACGTATATGGCTTTGAGGTCTGCCGGCTTGTTGCGTTGCTGACGGTTTATTTCACCGATTATTTCATATTGTTTACCGTTCATGTAGAAATATCCCATTCGCTGTCCGCTGAGGCCATATTGCAGTGTCTGTGCGATGTTCTTCGTGCTTACGCCCATTATGCTGGCCTTGTCTCTGTTGATGTTTATTCGAGCCTCCGGCTTGCTGAACTTCAAATCCACATCGGCCATCTGGAAAGTCGGGTTGCTGTAGACCTTTGCCATGAATTCCGGCAGGACCTTCTCCATCTTCTCTAGATTCGTTGCTTGCAGTACGTACTGTATCGGCATTCCGCCTCGTCTGCCTCCGAATGATGAAGACTGCTGCACGAACGCTCTTGCCATGGTCTTGCTCTTTACAGCCTGCGACAGCTTTTCTGCCATGTCCATCTGGGTATAGTCGCGGTCTTTCATGTCTTTCAGCGTTATCTGTACGTTTCCGCTTCCGCTGGACACTCTTGCCGTGACTTTGTCTGCATCTGGAATAATTGAGTCGACAAGGTCATTTATATCTTCTGTGTAGTCGCGTATGTATTCATAAGTAACACCTTCGGCGCCGCGTGTGTTTATCGTTATCTGCGAGCGGTCTTCCAGCGGAGCCATTTCAGCCGGTATTGCGTTCCACAGCACGCCGATCAGCGCCACTGTCACTACTGTGAACGGAATGGCAATCCAACGATGTTTCAGCATAGCTTTCAGCGAACGGCTGTAAAGATTGTTCATGCCCTCGAAGAAAGGTTCTGTTTTTCTGTAGAACCAGTTTTTCGATTTCTGCTTCTTCAGCAGTTTCGTTGCAAGCATCGGAGTGACTGTCAGTGCGGCGAATGTCGATATGATGATACAGCCGGAAACGACGAAACTGAATTCTCTGAACAATCGTCCCGTTGTTCCTTCCATGAATACGATAGGGAAGAATACGGCAATGAGGGTTACACTTGTCGATATGACGGCGAAGAAGATTTCCTTTGAACCTTCTATTCCGGCTTTGCGCGGACTCATGCCTTTCTCTATTCGTATGTATATGTTCTCGGTCATGACTATGGCGTCGTCCACCACCAGACCAACGGCAAGCACCACGGCAAGCATTGACAGCACGTTGATGGAGAATCCGGCAAGGTACATGACGAAGAAAGCTCCGATGAGCGATACCGGTATGACAATGCACGGTATCAACGTAACTCGCCAGTCGCGGAGGAAGAGGAAGATGATTATGATTACCAGCATGAAGGCTTCGTACACAGTACTTTCAACCTCGCTGATAGAGGCGCGGATGAATTTCGTGTTGTCGAATCCGTAGTTGTAGTGAACGTCCTCCGGAAGGTCTTTCTTCATGGTTTCCATACGTTCATATACAGCGTCGGCTATGTCAATATGGTTTGCACCCGGCTGTGGAACGACAACAACACCGACCATCGGCACACCGTTCATTTTCATGTAGCTCTTGAGGTCGGCCGGACCAAGTTCTGCACGTCCGATGTCGCTGAAACGTATAATCTGATTGTTTTCTTCCTTTATTATGACATCATTGAATTCTTCTGTCGTGTGCATCAGACCCAGAGTTCTGATTGTCAGCTCAGTAGTGTTTCCTTCAATACTGCCTGACGGAAGTTCTATGTTTTCCTTATCGAGAGCATTTTTCACGTCTACAGGTGTTATTCCGTATCCTGCCATCTTGGTAGGATCGAGCCAAAGACGCATTGAGTATTTCTTTTCACCCCAGATGCTCACACTGCTCACGTCCGGAATAGTCTGAAGCTGTTCCTTCACGGTGAGGTCGGCAATTTCACTCAGCTCCAGCAGTGAGCGCTTGTCGCTCTGCAGTGCAACCATCAATATAGGCGAAGCATCGGCATCGGCCTTTGATACAGTAGGAGGGTCACAGTCGTCAGGCAGATACCTCTGCGCACGCGACACCTTGTCTCTCACGTCGTTGGCCGCAGTTTCCAGGTCGACAGACAGTTCGAATTCAATAGTAATACGGCACTGTCCCTGCTGGCTGACGCTCGACAGCGAACGTATGCCCGGAATACCGTTGATGTTCTGTTCCAGCGGTTCCGTAATCTGGTTTTCAATGACATCGGCATTGGCACCCGAATACGAACAGGTCACCGATATTATCGGATTATCCACCGACGGGTATTCTCGCACACCCAGATAGGTATATCCGATGATACCGAACAGAATGATTATGATTGTAAACACCGTCGCCATTACAGGGCGCTTGATGCTTAATTCTGATATGTTCATGGTTTAGACTTGTTTATTTAATGTTGTCAAGCTTCACCGGCAGTCCGGTACGAAGCTGCAGTGTTCCGGATGTAATAATCGTATCTCCAATGTTGAGGCCCTTGACTACCTGCACGAGAGCTTCGGTTCTTATTCCGGTAGTGATGTCCACCGGCTGTGCCTTGCCCGATTTATACAGATACACCTTGTCTTTTCCCATTTCAGGCACGATAGCCTCTGACGGAATGGCCAGTGCGTTCTTCACCTCATCTTTCTTGAGTTCGATGCTGGCATATCTTCCCGGCTGCAGTTTTCTGGCGCTGTTAGGATAGAGTGCCCTCACTGTGAGCTGATGCAGCTCCTGGTCGATGGTCGATTCCACTGCGTACACCTTGGCATGGAAAGCTTCCAGGAAACCTTCGATATGGAAATCCAGGTTCACTCCGTTCTTGAGCTGTCCTGCATATCGTTCAGGCACGGCAAATTCCACCTTCAGCGGTGCTGTCTTTGTAAGTTTTGCAATGATTGTTGTAGGCGAAGCATAAGTACCCACACTGACCTGTCTCAGACCGATTACACCGTCGAATGGCGCTCTCAGTTCTGTCAGAGCTATGTTTTCCTTTACAATGTTGATGTCGGCCAACAAAGTTGCCAGATCGGTCTTCACCTGCTCGTATGCCTCCTGACTTACGGCATCTCTCTTGAGCAATGTCTGCTGTCTGTACACTCTGTCCTCAGCAAGTTTCACCTGAGCCTGCAGACGTTCCAGCTGAGCCTGCAGCTGGCGGTCATTGACTTTTGCCAGAAGCTGTCCCTTTTTAACAGCCGAACCTTCCTTGAAGTTTATTTCTACAATCTTTCCTGAAGTTTCGAATGTCAGATCCACTTCTTCATCCGGCAACAGACGTCCGCTGATCTTTATTTCGTCAGTCAGCGATTCCGGCTTTATAATCTTCGCGTTAACATTCAGAATCTGTTTTTCCTTGGCATCTTTTCCCGACACCTCATCTGCTGCTTTCAGATCCTCATTCGTTTTCGGCAGTTGAGAGTATATTCCCCATCCTGCAAGACCTATTGCTATAAAAGCAATCAGCCCCCATCTAACTTTTTTGTTCATGGTATGTCAAAATATAATTTATAAATATTTCTTGCCTAAATGTCGCTTTTTTTGTTCCATCACCTATAGCCTGCATATACGCCATTATGGCCATGCCCATTCTGCTTGTCGTAAACATGGTTGTTTATGCAGAAAAGTGCAAGGTCCATTTGTCTTGTCAGCATCAGTCTTTCTACTGTGCCTTAGGACCACCCGTTGAATTTTGGTAGTCCGTCCGTAATGTCGTTTATGTCAATTTGTTGTTGAAATAAGGTTTTTACTAGGTTAATGTCTCTTTTATGCTACAAAGATAGGTCTATTTGACGGCTCATCGCAAATGGATACGTTTTAAATATATGTGAAATAGTGGTAATTTATAGTTAAAACAACTTATTTGCTGTCAGCACGTGCAATATTGCAGAACATCTGGTTCATAAGTGTAATGTTGTCTTGTTTTAAATATAAATGATTCTGTGAGCCCCTATGTTGAATTTTCTGAGCGCTCATAATAAAAAATCCGAGGGCTCGTGGTTTTATCTTTGAGCGCTCGGAGTTTTATTCATGAAATGCTGGATTTCTGTATTTTTGCATTAAATTATATGATTAGGCAACCGTAATCATTTCAATTAATGTAAGATGCATACCTTTCCAGTACCAGCTTGTCTGTTGAAAGATTTTTTATTGCTGTCCTGTGTGTTACGAAAATTATGGTTTTGCCTTTATATATTTCCTTTATGCGGTTCAGCATTGTGATTTCTGTCTTTTCGTCGAGTGCGGAAGTTGCTTCGTCCAGCAACAGGATTCCTCCAGGACGGAGCAGGGCTCTGGCCACAGCAATGCGTTGAGCCTGTCCTTCAGACAGTCCGTAGCCGTGTTCTCCGCATACGGTGTCAAGTTTGTCGGGCAGTTCCATTACGAAATCGGCGCAGGCATTTTGCAGGGCTTCGATGATTTGTGCGTCCGTGGCATCGTGCCGGCCCATTCTCATATTGTCACGTATGGTACCGCTGAAAAGTGTGTTGCCTTGCGGTACATACGAAAAGTTGCATCTTGTACCAGGGGTGACTCTGTAGGTCGTTCCGTCTTTGCCGTATATTTCCACTTTGCCTTCTTGCGGAGTCAGCAGTGCCAGCATCATTCTTATAAGTGTGGTTTTCCCGGCTCCTGTTTCTCCGAGTATGGCTGTAAAAGTTCCAGGGCGGAAATCGTGGTTGAAGTTTCTAAGAATTGTGCGGCCGTCATCGGTGTAACGACAGGTCACATCAGTAAATTTAACACCTGCAGGCATCTGTACGGTTGTTTTTTCTGCATGCTCTTCGGCTGTAAGTTCGTCAAGTTCCATAAGTCTTTCGCAAGAAGTGGCGCTTCCGACAAAAGTTGGTACAAGGCGGACGAAATCAAGCATAGGCCGCTGTATCTTTCCTACAAGTTGTGTGAAGGCCAGCAATATACCTATGCTTGTGCCTCCGTCGCGCAGTCCGTAGATTCCCCATACAAGGGCAATCATGTAGCCTCCGGCAAATCCGAAATTGAGCATGGTTCGTGAAATTACGGAGAAACGGGTCCGTTTGGCAACTTGACGGCATAGAAGTTTCTGACGTCGTTCCAGTCCGTTGAGTATGTTGCTGTCCTGCTCCAGCGTCTTTATGACCATCCTGTGTTGTATACTTTCCTGCATGAGTGCCTGTATGTGGCTGTTGCTGTCTTTGATGCGTCTGACAATTTTTCTCATGCGCTTGAAATACAGTTTGCTGAGAATCATGAACAGCGGTGACACTGTTATGAGAATATACGCCAGTGTGCTGTTCATGCTGTAAAGATAGATAACGGATGCTATGAACTGTACGGTGACGATAAGTATTGACGGAATGGCTTCTGTCATAAGATTTACAATGTCGTATACATCGCCGTAGAGTCTGTTGAGAATGTCTCCGCTGTGGAATTTTTCATTGCCTGCCCATCTGCTGTTCAGAATTTTCGTGAAAAACTGCTTCTGCATGTTGTTCTGCGAACGCACACCCAGAATTCCTCTGGCCCATGAGGCACCTATACCTGTGAGTATTTCGGCAACGAGAAGTATGGCGAGCAGTATGGCATAATTCCATAATGGACCTTTGTCTGATCCTGTGGCTGTGTCTGTCAGGTTTTTTAGTACTTCTACTCCAGCCAGGCTTAATGTTATTTGAAGCAATCCCAAAATGATGTTTGTTATTGCTTGTCTTCTGCATCCTTTATGGTATGACCATAACCACTTGGCCATCTGGGCAAGCGGATATTTATTGTTCCTTATTCTCATCTATGTTCAGCGTCTGTTGTCTGCTCCCCACATCATTTTGTGGCGAAGGGTCTTGAAATAGCTATGTCCGGGTTTTGTAATAGATTTGACGCAGTGAGGCGCCTTTTTTATGCGTAGAGTGATGCCTTCTTCGTAACTTTGGCTCCTTCCGTCGATGGCAATCAGAAAATTATGGCTGCGGCTTTCAACTGTCAGTTCTATTTCTGAGTCGTCGCAGAGCACCAGCGGTCTTGCATTGAGGCTATGCGGAGCAACCGGAGCAAGCGATATGGTTTCCGACTGCGGAACGATTATAGGACCGCCTACACTGAGCGAGTAGGCCGTTGAGCCGGTAGGTGTACCGACAATGAGGCCGTCGGCCAGATATGTAGTCAGATATTCTCCGTTGATTGATGTCTTTATGCCTATCATTGAGGATATGTCGTGCTTAAGTATTGCAATTTCATTTAGGGCATACGGACATCCTTTCAGTTCTGCATCGTCGCAGGTAATCTGTAGGACACTGTGTTTTTCTATCTTGAAATCGTTCGAATATATACAGTCGATGGCATATTCGATTTCGTCGGATGAGAAATTTGCAAGAAAACCTAAACGTCCTGTGTTTATTCCAAGTATTGGGATTTCTTTGCCTCCGACTCTGCTGGCAACATCTAGAAATGTTCCGTCTCCGCCCATGCACACTGCAATGTCGGCCGTAAAATCATTGCCGTCTATGATTTTGCAGTCGGGTATCTCTATTTTGACTTTATCTTTGAGAAAACTGTGAAAATCCTTTTGTATTGAAAGTTCTCCGCCTTTTGCGGATATCACACTGAACAGCTTCTGTACCGCTGTAGATTTTTTAGCCTGATAGACATTGCCGAATAAAGCGAACTTCATACTTCTATATGCCATGTTTTGTTTTTTTTTGACAAATTAAATCCTTAAATTAACAGCATAAAGGAAAAATAGCTACTTTTGCATTATTGGTGTTCCGTAAATAACCGAACGGTTTGGATACTTGTTTTGGTTATGCAAAATGCTTCTTCCGCGAGGCTTTAGGAACAAATATACGCTTTTTTGGCGTACGCATTTCAATAACGGCGTAAATTAAATATATGTTATCAGTATAAATGACAAAGTTAAGCGTTAACATCAATAAGGTTGCCACTATCCGTAATGCAAGAGGTGGCAACAATCCGGACGTTTTGAAAGTGGCCGAAGATTGTGAGAAATTTGGGGCAGACGGCATCACTGTGCATCCGCGCCCAGACGAGAGGCATATCAGGTATCAGGACGTAATCGACTTGAAGCCGATTCTGACAACGGAATTCAATATCGAAGGATATCCGCAGAACAGTTTCATTGATCTTGTAATGAGAGTCAAACCGACGCAGGTTACTCTTGTGCCTGACAAACCGGGACAAATTACGTCAAATGCCGGTTGGGACACAAAGGCCAATTTTGATTTCCTTACAGATGTTGTGGGCGCATTCAATGAAGTTGGAATACGTACCTCAATATTTGTCGGTACAGAGCCTGAGATGATTGAATATGCAGCCAAGATTGGAGCAGACAGAGTAGAACTCTATACCGAACCATATGCAACAATGTATGCTTCAGACAGAGAAGCCGCTGTGAAGCCGTTTGTCGAGGCGGCAAAAGTTGCAAGAAAGTGCGGCCTCGGACTCAACGCAGGCCACGACCTGAATCTTGACAATCTGAATTATTTGTATAAGCAAATCCCTTGGATTGACGAAGTAAGCATAGGACATGCATTGGTTTGCGATGCACTTTACCTGGGATTACAAACTACAATTAAAAACTATAAAAACTGTTTGCAATAAAGAAAGCTATGAACACAAGTGAAATGAGCATCCTCGAGCTTGCAGAAAAAGGAGGTTGGATAATGATTGTACTGGCTGTTATGTCGGTTTTGGCGATTTATATATTCGTAGAACGTTTCATTGCCATCAAGAGGGCTGAAAAGGATGATCCTATGTTTATGGACCGCATACGCGATTATATCAAGAACAGCGATGTCAAATCTGCCGTAAATTTCTGTAGAGTGACAAATACTCCGGCTGCAAGAATGATTGAACGTGGCATAAGCCGAATGGGGCGTCCGGCAGCTGATGTACAGAGTGCCATCGAAAATACAGGTAATCTTGAAGTTGCACTGCTTGAGAAACGTCTTCCGGTTCTTGCAACTATTGCTGGAGGTGCGCCAATGCTCGGATTCCTTGGTACGGTCATAGGCATGGTTGAGGCTTTTTGGCAGATGTCAAATGCAGGCAACAATATAGACATAACAATGCTTTCAAACGGTATATATCAGGCTATGGTTACTACAGTAGGTGGTCTTATCGTCGGTATCATAGCGCTTTTCGCATATAACTATCTTGTTGCCAAGGTAGATGGCGTCGTTAATCAGATTGAACAGAAGTCGTTGGCTTTCATGGATTTGTTGAACGAATAAAAGCTGTACGCCATGTCGTTGAAAAGAAAAACCAAAATATCTCCGACTTTCAGTATGGCGTCGATGACGGATATCATTTTCCTGCTTCTGATTTTCTTTATGATCACCAGCACAATGATTTCGCCTAATGCCATAAAGGTTTTGTTGCCGCAGGGCAGCAAACAGACTACTGCAAAGACGATTTCGCGTGTAGTCATAGACAAGGACCTTAACATCTATGCCGCTACGGGCAATGATAAGGAAAAAAAGGTAACTTTGGAAGAGCTTCCTGCCGTGCTGGGAGAAGCTGTTAATGACACAACAGATTTGTATGTTTCGTTGTATGCTGACGAATCTGTTCCATACAAGAATATTGTGGAAGTTCTGAATATTGCAAACGAGAACAACTTCAAGATGGTTTTGGCCACAAGGCCTCCTGAGAAGAAGTAAAATCACACAAGATGTTTCGATGGTAGAAGATAATAACAGGAAAGACAAGCTTAAGGCAGCGGCCGTGACAGTGGTCGTGCATGCTGTCCTTGTGGCTTTTCTTGCGTTTCTGACACTGCAGGTAAGTGAACCCGAAAAGGATGAACTGGAGGATGGCATACCTGTGATGCTTGGTAATGTTCCTGATGCAGGTGATGCTCAGGAGGGTAATAATATGACACCTCCTGAAGCTGAGAATTCCAGTGTTGAGGAACAGATTCCAGAGGAGGAACATGCTCCGGAACCTGTACCAGAAAAGGGAACAAAGGAGCCTCTGATAACACAAGATAAGGAACCTAGTGTGAATCTGGAGGAGAAGAAACGTCAGGAAGAAGAAAAGAAACGTCAGGAAGAAGAGCGCAGGCGCAAGGAAGAAGCAGAACGTAAACGTCAGGAGGAAGCCAGAAAGCGTGCTGAGGAAGAAAGGCGCAAGATTGAAGCCGCTGCCGCTGCCGCAAACAAAAAAGTTACGGGTGCTTTCGGCAAGACTGGAGGTACAGGGCGTGGCGAAACTTCTGGTGAAGGAGTACAAGGTGTGAGCACCGGAAATTCAAATTCGGGAGCAAAATCAGGTGTCGGAGGTACAGGTGTCAACGCTGTTGTCGGATCGCGTACGCCGAAATTCCTTCAGGTGCCGGAGTATAAGGATCCTACAAGTGAAGGTACTGTCGTTGTGGCAATTGTCGTAAATTCAAGGGGAGTTGTGACAAGTGCTACAATTAAGAGCTCGACAACAACTTCTTCTTTGCTTAGAAATGCAGCTATTGCCGCGGCACGAAGATCTACATTCAGTGCTTCAGATAATAATAATGAGAGTGGAACGATAACTTACAGGTTCAAACTGAGATAAGCAGAATCAGTTTGTGACATGTGAAGCTTTGTATAACAATCCAAAAGTGAATCTTATGAACACAATTTATTTGTTTCTTGCTACAGGTTTTGAGGAAGTCGAAGCCTTGGGCATTGTTGATGCGTGCAGACGCGGAGGTTTGACATTGAAGACTGTTTCAGTGACCGGAAATCTTCTGGTTGAAAGCAGTCATGGTGTAAAAATTCAGGCTGACGCTCTTTTTGAAGACTGCAGTTTTGATGACGCCGATATGCTTGTTCTTCCTGGAGGAATGCCTGGTTCTACAAATCTGAAGGAGCATGAGGGTTTGAGGAATGTTATATTGAAGCACTATGAGGCTGGTAAACCTTTGGCTGCAATATGTGCCGCTCCTATGGTTTACGGTTCGTTGGGCTTGCTGAAGGGCAAGAAAGCTACATGCTATCCAGGATTTGATAAGTATCTGGAAGGTGCAGAATATACTGGCAAGCTGGTTGAGCATGACGGACAGTTCTTTACTGGTAAGGGTGCCGGTGCTGCGTTTGCGCTCGGTTTTGCTATAGTTGAACATTTCTGTGGCAAGGAGGTCGTTGAAAATGTGAAGAACGGAGTAGTGTACAATGATCTTCTGGCTTCTGCAAATAACTGATAATATGTCTGCCGGTTTTTCGCTCTTTGATAAATGTGGAAGGCTGGTAGAGTATGGGAAATAATTAATGCAATGCTCTGTTTGCACAATTTTTACTGTGCAGACGGGGCTTTTTTATTATAACTGTAGTCTTTTTATTATGAAGAAAGCTGTTGTTATTGTTGCAGGAGGCAAAGGCGTCCGTATGGGTGGAAGTGTGCCTAAGCAGTTTATGGTAGTTGCCGGATTGCCGATTCTGATGCGTACTATATCTGTTTTTCATGATTATGATGTAACAATGCAGATAATTGTTGTTTTGCCTTCTGGGACGCATGAAGATTGGCGAAACATGTGTCGTGAATACCGTTTTGACATTCCGCATGTTGTAGTAGCTGGGGGCGAGACACGTTTCCATTCCGTAAAGAACGGTTTGGATGCCGTGTCGGCTGATTGTGATGTTGTCGGTGTGCATGACGGAGTGCGTCCTTTTGTTTCTCCAGAAGTTATCGACAATTGCTATAATTCTGCAATGAAATTCGGCAGTATAGTTCCTGTGATAGATGTGGTCGAGACGGTACGCAAAATTGACGGAAATGCCGAAGGGGGCAGTGTTACTGTAGATAGAAATCAGTATAAGCTTGTACAGACACCGCAGGTATTCAGACATGAGATTCTTGATGAGGCCTATAGGAAACCTTATGAGAATGCTTTTACCGATGATGCGTCTGTCGTAGAGGCATGTGGGCACAGTATTCATCTGGTACCAGGCAATCGCGAGAATATAAAAATAACTACGCCTTACGATCTGATCGTGGCGGAAGCTTTAGTTGCAAGCCGGCATTGATGCCGGCTTCATTTTTTTGTCATGGAGTGTATCTGTCAGGATATTGCTCCCCAATTGATTTTTCCGCTCTGAAGCTCCTTTAGTCTTCTCCAGATTATCTGGTTTTCTGGATTTCTTTGCTCTGGGTCGTTTTCTACTATCTCTGAAGCTGTATCTCTGGCCAGTTGGAGAATCTGTCCGTCCTTTGCCAGATTGGCGATTTTAAGGTCAAAAGCAGTACCGCTTTGTTGAGTTCCTTCAAGGTCACCTGGACCACGCAGTTTGAGATCTTGTTCTGCAATTTCGAAGCCGTCGTTTGAATCGACCATTATTTGTATTCTCTTGCGTGTTTCTTCTGTAACCTTGTAGTCCGTTACGAGTATGCAGTATGACTGTTCTGCTCCTCTTCCTACACGTCCTCTCAATTGGTGCAGCTGGCTTAGTCCGAATCTTTCGGCATTTTCAATGACCATGACAGATGCATTAGGAACGTTTACACCTACTTCTATTACCGTTGTGGCTACCATGATCTGCGTTTCTCCACGGGCAAATTTCTGCATCTCTGCATCTTTTTCGGCCGCTTTCAGTTTGCCGTGTACCTTGCTTACATTGTATTCCTTGAATTCGGCTTTAATGTTTTCGTATCCGTCTTCTAGATTCTTAATGTCCATTTTTTCGCTTTCTTTGATAAGAGGATATACTATGTAAACCTGATGACCAAGTTCAAGTTGCTTCCTTATGGAGTTGTATAGGCTTTTTCGGTGGCTGTCAAACTGGTGTATGGTCTGTATCGGTTTTCTTCCCGGAGGAAGTTCGTCGATGACGCTTACGTCAAGATCTCCGTAGAGAGTCATTGCCAGTGTACGCGGGATAGGAGTTGCCGTCATGACAAGCACGTGTGGAGGTGTGGTATTCTTTTTCCACATCTTGGCACGTTGGGCCACTCCGAATCTGTGCTGTTCGTCTATGATGACCAGTCCTAAGCTTGAGAATACCACGTTTTCTTCAATGACTGCGTGAGTGCCTATCAATATATTTATGCTTCCGTTTATGAGATCGTTGAGTATAGCTTCACGTTTTTTGCCTTTTACTGATCCTGTCAGAAGCTCAACTCTTACATTCATATTGCCAAGAAAATTGCGGATTGTGTTGAGATGCTGTTCTGCAAGTATCTCCGTAGGTGCCATTATGCAGGTCTGATAGTTGTTGTCTGTAGCTATCAGTGCACACATTAGTGCAACAAGAGTCTTGCCGCTTCCGACGTCGCCCTGCAGAAGTCTGTTCATCTGTCTTCCGCATCCCATGTCGCGCCGTATTTCTTTTATGACTCTTTTCTGAGCTCCTGTGAGCTCGAACGGAAGATGGTCTGCATAGAATTCGTTGAAAGCTTCGCCGACTTTGCCGAAAACCAATCCTTTGTATTTGTGGGATCGCTCTTTGGCATAGCGCAGGATATTTATTTGTATGTAGAAAAGTTCTTCAAATTTCAGTCTCAGCTGTGCATCTCTGAGCGCGACAGCGCTTTGTGGATAGTGAATGTTTCTGATGGCATCGTCTAATCCCATGAGATGATGCTTGTTGAGAATGTAGTCGGGGAGTGTTTCTGCAATCCTTTCCTTGAAAAGTTTGAACACATTAGCTGTCAGTTTGGCTACAGCGGTAGAGTTGATGCCGGCGCGTTTCATCTTTTCTGTTGTAGTGTAGAAAGGCATGAAACGTCTTCCGGGGTCTAGCTGATTGACTGATAGGGTGAGTCCTCCTTCTGTGGCGTCAGGTGTTTTTATCTTTTCGATTTCCGGATGTGCAATGTTTATCCGGCCGTTGAAAACTGTTGGTTTGCCGAAAATCAGATATGGGGTTCTGCAGTCGTAAGTCTTTGCTATGTATTTTATGCTCTGAAACCAGACAAGGTCGATAACTCCAGTTTTGTCGGCGAAATGGGCAACCAGTCTTTTGCTTCGCCCTTCGCCGATTGCCTCAAATGACAGGATTATGCCGGCAATCTGTACGTACGGCATGTTGCCGTCGATTTCACTTATGCTGTATATACGGCTTCTGTCTACATATTTATATGGATAGTTGTGCAGCAGGTCGTCGATTGTCCTGATGCCCATTTCGTTGTATAGTGTCTCAGCCTTATGTGGACCGACACCTTGCAGAAACTTTATGTCTTGATTCAGAAAATTATACATGATATGCAAAAGTACGTATTTTTTGCTGATTTCTGTTCTAATGCAAGATATACAGTGTGCTGAATACGTATGTAAAACACTGTTTGCCTGTTGAATTCCTTTTGCTATCTTTTTTGCGTTTTTGTAGAAAAAATATTGCAAAAACTTGTTTTTTGTTACATTTTTCATCGAAAAATGCGTTTTTACAAAATTTTTTCTTCTTATAAATTTGATGTTAAAACATAAATATCTATCTTTACACCACGAAAATGATATTTTATTAAACCAACATAAAAATAGAATTTATGGACGCAAAAAAAGTTTTGGAGGACTTGAAACGTCGTTTCCCAAATGAACCTGAGTACCATCAGGCTGTTGAAGAAGTTCTCAGCACAATTGAGGAAGAGTACAACAAACACCCGGAATTTGACAAGGCAAATCTGATTGAGCGCCTTTGCATTCCAGATAGAGTATATCAGTTCAGAGTAACTTGGGTAGACGATAAGGGACAGGTGCAGACAAATATGGGTTATCGTGTACAGCACAACAACGCAATTGGCCCGTACAAAGGTGGTATCCGTTTCCACAGTTCTGTAAATCTTGGAATCCTTAAGTTCCTTGCTTTTGAGCAGACATTCAAGAACTCTTTGACAACTCTTCCAATGGGTGGAGGTAAAGGTGGTTCTGACTTCTCTCCAAGAGGCAAGAGCAATGCTGAAGTTATGCGTTTCTGCCAGGCTTTCATGCAGGAGCTTGCGCGCCACATCGGACCGGATATCGATGTACCTGCAGGTGATATAGGTGTAGGCGGACGTGAAGTTGGCTATATGTTCGGTATGTATAAGAAGATTACACGCGAATTCAGCGGTGTTCTTACTGGTAAGGGACAGGAATTCGGTGGATCGCTCATTCGTCCTGAAGCAACTGGTTACGGAAATGTTTATTTCCTCATGGAAATGCTTAAGACTAAGGGACAGGATCTCAAGGGCAAGACTGTGCTTATTTCTGGTTCTGGAAACGTTGCACAGTACACTGCAGAGAAGGTTCTCGAATTGGGCGGAAAGGTTCTTACTATGTCTGACTCTAACGGATATATCTATGATCCGGACGGTATCGATCGTGAGAAGCTCGATTACATCATGGAACTCAAGAATCTCTATCGCGGACGTATACGTGAATATGCTGAAAAGTACAATGTGAAATATGTTGAGGGTGCTCGTCCTTGGAATGAAAAGGCTGATATCGCTCTTCCTTCTGCTACTCAGAATGAAATCAACGGTGATGATGCACGTGCTCTTATTGCAAACGGTGTTATGGCTGTTTCAGAGGGTGCCAACATGCCTTCTACTCCTGAGGCTATCAGAGTATTCCAGGAAGCAAAGATTCTCTACGCTCCAGGTAAGGCTGCTAATGCCGGTGGTGTTTCTGTTTCTGGTCTTGAAATGACTCAGAACTCAATGCGCCTCGGATGGAGTGCAGAGGAAGTTGACGAGAAGCTTCACTCTATCATGAAGAATATCCACGAGAACTGCGTTAAGTATGGTACTGAACCAGACGGATATGTCAACTATGTCAAAGGTGCCAACGTTGCAGGCTTCATGAAGGTAGCAAAGGCTATGATGGCTCAGGGCATTGTTTAATGCTTGGTCATTGCAGTTTTTAAGTTGAAAATTTTTTGATGAGTTAAAGGCAAAGGTTGTCGGATGATTGTGTATACAATCTTATCTGGACAACCTTTGCTGTTTTTTTATCTTTTCGTTTGGGCTGTTTACGTTGCATGTGCATATAGCGGGGGTGCGTAATCTTTTCTATGCTTGGATTGCGCTATATGATATTTCTATATTGCTGTATTGGGTCGCTGTATTCGTGTATAGTTTGTATTTGATATAGGTATGAGACGTATGGACATAAAAAAAGGGGTAACGCCTTACCCCAACCTTTGTTAACCTTAAATCTAATACTATGAAAAACACGATGCAAATATAGGGCTTTTGGTGTTCTTGTCAATAGCTGTGTGCGTAAACATTGCTAAAAATGCAGTTTTGTTGATATTTATCAACAGCAATGCCGGTTTGTTTAATTGGTTTGCTTGAATAATGTTTATTGCCTATAAGTGTTTATGAGAATTGTCTTGCGGAAACTTGGTTGATGGAGCTGTTTTTTTAGAAAGATATGATTGTTTGTTGCTTTTGGCTGCAGAATGTTGAAGATTAAAGTTTGAGTGCCTTTATTGCTTGTAGTAATAATGATTTGAGTACGGTCTGGTGGATTTCTTCGCTTGATAGTTTGTGATATACAGTTGGGGATATCGGTGTATTGCATAAATAATGAATTATGACTATTAAAAAATCTCCCTTTTTGTATTTTTTACGCTAAGATGTTTGTACATTTGTCTATAGGCATTTGCTTGTAAATATATTCAGGCTGTGTGCGTAAATCAGAAATTATTAATCTTAATAAATAAATCTATGGATGATATTAAACCTTATGTTATAGGAGTCGATCTTGGTGGTACAAATACAGTTTTCGGAATTGTAAACACGCGCGGTGAGGTTGTCTGTGATGATTCTATACGTACTAAGAATTATGAGAAGGTAGAGGACTTTATAGAGGCGTCTTGTATGTGCCTGCGTCATTTGATTGAGCGTGTTGGCGGTATATCTCAGATCAAGGCAATGGGTATAGGTGCTCCTAATGGTAATTTCTACAACGGCACGATTGAAAAGGCGCCTAACTTGCCTTGGAAGGGTATTGTGCCTATGGCTGAACTGTTCTCTAAGGAGTTGGGGATACCTGTAGCACTTACAAATGATGCTAATGCTGCTGCTATAGGAGAAATGACATACGGAGTAGCCCGTGGTATGAAGAACTTTATTGTCATAACTCTGGGTACAGGCGTAGGTAGCGGCATTGTTATAAACGGACAGATGGTCTACGGTTGCGATGGTTTTGCCGGTGAACTTGGACATGTGACAGTGGTTCGTGGTGAACAAGGACGTTTGTGCGGATGCGGAAGACGTGGCTGTCTTGAGGCTTATTGTTCTGCTACAGGTGTCGTGCGTACGGCTCAAGAGTATCTTTCAACGTCAGATAGACCAAGCTTGTTGAGAGACTTGGAATTTGAAAAACTTACTTCTCTCGATGTCGCTATTGCCGCCAGCAAGGGCGATGATCTTGCCAAGGAAGTTTTTGAATTTACAGGAAAAATGTTGGGTGAGGCTTGTGCTGATTTCGCTGCTTTTTGTAGTCCAGAGGCATTCATATTCTTTGGCGGTCTCACCAAGAGCGGTGATCTTATAATGGATCCAATAAAGAAGGCTTACGATGAAAACGTTTTGCCTATATACAAAGGCAAGGCTAAATTCCTTATTTCTGGTCTTATGAGTTCTAATGCAGCTGTATTGGGAGCGAGTGCACTGGGATGGGATATCAATAATTGATGATGTTTTGCTGATTTTTCAGCTTCGCGTATGTTTGATAATGACCTGTGCGATAAATAAAAATGTGCAGAAATCCAAAATTGTGATTTCTGCACATTTTTTTGATTGTATGTATAAATAAAAAAAGGTCTTCAAGCTATGCCTGAAGACCTTGATTCCCTCTTACTGAAAAATTAGTTGTTTGCAGCCAAAGTGTCAGCCTGAAGAGTATCAGCAACACATGGAGTTTCAACTGTGTCAGCTGCTACTGAATCAGAATCAACACCTGTAGTGTTTGAAGATGTGCTGTTACCTGAGCAAGATGCGAAAGAAATTGCAACTACTGCTGCAAACATAAATACCAACTTTTTCATTTTTCTTTTTACTTTAAAATGTTAAACAATCATTTGCTTTTTAAAACCGGTGCAAAGGTACATACTTTCATAATACGTTGTACTCTGTATCATGTTTTTTTCATGATTTATTTCATTTTTTTTTCAAAGCAATTGTTAAAGTCTTGATTTATGTGAAAAATTGGACTTTTAGTATGCTTTTATGGTCTTTTTGTCTTTGACGGCACGGCTGGAATTTTCTTGAAAGAATATTGACTATGAAGTATTGTTTACCTGTTTGCTGAGCTATTAATACTGTCGTAGGCCGACAGTGTTGTGACTATAATATATAAACTACTGTTTGTTTGTTCAAATTTCCTTACTTTTCTGTAAGTTTGCATATAAATATATATTAGATGGTAGATACAAGTATACTAAACGGTAAAAAGGCGGCCTATTACACTTTGGGCTGTAAATTGAATTTTTCGGAAACTTCTACATTGAGGCAAACTCTGGAAAACTATGGAGTTGTTTCTGCTGTTGGTGACGATATAGCTGATATCTGCATAATAAATACATGCTCAGTGACCGATGTCGCAGATCATAAATGCCGTCAAGCCATAAATCGTATGATTAGAAGGCATCCTGGTGCGCTTGTGATAGTGACAGGGTGTTATGCACAGCTTAAGCCTGATCAGATTGCTTCTGCAGAAGGAGTAGATATGGTTGTCGGTGCAGAGCATAAAGGCAATATTGTTTCGTATATTATTGATGCTTTTGCAAATAGGAATCAGGCTGTAGAAGATTCAGATTGGACTTTGTCTGCAAGAAAGGCTTTAGCAGGCGCTTGCTCTTCCTGCGAATCAGAAAATGCAGTAGTTGTCAAGACCAAAGATATAAAAACTTTTTCTCCATCGTGCTCAAGGGGAGAGCGTACACGCTATTTCCTGAAAGTACAGGATGGATGTAATTATTATTGCACATATTGTACGATTCCATTTGCGCGTGGTCATTCCCGCAACGGTTCTATTGAGTCGATGGTTGCTCAGGCCGAGAAGGTTGCGCAAGAAGGTGGAAAGGAAATTGTTATTACTGGTGTCAATATCGGTGATTTCGGTAAGTCTACAAATGAAACCTTCTATGAACTTATAAAGGAGCTTGATAAAGTGGAAGGTATTGAGCGTTATCGTATTTCTTCCATAGAGCCGGATCTGTTAACTGACGAAATAATAGAATTTGTTGCTTCTTCACGTGCATTTATGCCTCATTTCCACATACCTCTTCAGAGTGGTTCAGACGATGTGCTCAAGCTTATGAGACGTCACTATGATACTGCTTTGTTTGCCGATAAGATAAACCGTATCAAGACGCTTATTCCTGATGCGTTTATTGGTGTAGATGTGATAGTCGGTATGCGAGGAGAAACGGACATGTATTTTGAAGATTCTTATAATTTCATTAAAGGTCTTGATATCACTCAGCTACACGTGTTCAGTTATTCAGAGAGGCCTGGGACAAAGGCTCTTGAGATACCTTACATAGTTGCTCCTGAAACGAAGCATGAAAGAAGTCAGAGGCTTTTGGCTTTATCTGATGAGAAAACGCACGCGTTTTACTCCGAGTATATAGGTTCTGTACGTAAGGTCTTATTGGAGCATGCACCGGCAGGTAGACCAATGCATGGGTTCACGGACAACTACATACGTGTGGAAGTTCCAAATCGTCAGGAACTGGACAATGTTATGGTTGAAGTCAAGCTGGGACAATTCAATGCTGACAATACGTCTTTGATATCGGAGGTAATAGGCAAATAAAAAATTTAATCAGAATTATATTGGAAAATGTGCAGATTGGCTGTTGTGATTCTTAATTGGAATGGAGCTGAAATGATGAAAGAATATCTTCCATCCGTTGTTCGTTGTTCTGTTTCTGATCAAGTTGATGTATATGTTGCCGATAATGGTTCTACTGATAATTCGTTGGAACTTCTGAGAAATGATTTTCCTGATGTCAAAATCATAGAACTTGATAAGAATTATGGTTTTGCAGAAGGTTATAATAAGGCTTTTGTCCATATTGATGCAGAGTATTATCTGCTTCTCAATTCTGATGTTGAAATTCGACAGAAGGGGTGGCTTGAACCGATGATCTCATATATGGATTTGCATCCTGAAGTTGCGGCATGTCAACCAAAACTTCTAAGTCTGCGCTACGAAGGGCAATTTGAATATGCAGGCGCCTCTGGAGGCTTTATAGACCGTTATGGTTATCCTTATTGCCGTGGACGTGTATTCGATGTTGTAGAGGCTGATAAGGGGCAGTATGACGATATTGTACAGCTGTTCTGGGCTACAGGCGCAGCTCTTATGGTGCGTTCTTCAGACTATTGGAATGCAGGTGGTCTCGATGGCCGTTTCTTTGCACACATGGAAGAGATTGATTTCTGCTGGCGCTTGCGGAGTTTGGGACGCGAGATTGTTTGCATTCCGCAGAGCGAAGCCTATCATCTTGGTGGTGCAACTTTGAGCAAAGAAAATCCACGTAAAACATTTCTTAATTTTCGAAATAATCTTCTTATGCTCTACAAGAATCTGCCACAGTCGGAGCTTCGTTATATCATGACGACAAGAATGATTCTTGACGGTGTAGCGGCGCTTCAGTTTGCTCTTAAGGGAGAATTCGGAAATTTCAAGGCTGTATGGAAAGCTCACAATGAATTCAGACGTCTACGTCCGGACTTTGTGGAATCTAGGAAGAAAAATATGGACAGATGCGTATTGTCCGATATTCCTGAACGACGCAGGTTCTTTCTCCTTTGGAGCTTCTTCGTAAGAATGCGTAGGACTTATAATCAACTGCCTTTTTCCAATTGACAGTAGGTCAATTTGTTTTTAGGATATATTTGTTTCGCATAGTTCTGTTATATAAAAATATTAGCCCGGTAAAGCTTTGCTTTTCCGGGCTTTTTGTAGCATTCATCATTTTGCTGTGTATATGATTGTTATGCTTTTATGATAGAATAGGCGTGGAATTAGTTGGCTTTCAATAGGCTCGTATAAAATTAGTCTTATGAGACTTGTTCGACTCTCTTTGAGTCCATTAATGTATAATTGAGCCCTAATCTTGAGTACTGCAAAGCTTTATGGGGTGAAAATATGTGAATACATGGCTAGAAACGAAAAATGGGAAGAAAACCAATGTTTCCCTCCCATTTTATATTTATATGTTCGTATCGGTATATCCGACGGAACAAATTCATGCTTTTATATATTCCTGTATGGAAATTATTCAGCACTTTCTTCCTCTGCAACAACTTCAAAAGGAACTTCAACTGAGATTTCCTTGTGAAGCTTAACTGTAGCAGTGTGGTGGCCAAGTTCCTTGACAGCCTTGATAGCGATGATCTTGCTGTCGATTTCGATACCCTTCTTTGCAAGTTCTTCTGCAATCTGAGCTGCACCGATAGAACCGTAGATAGTACCGTTGTTTGAAACTTTAGCTGCAATAGTCAAAGATACGCCTTCGAACTTGTTTGCGATAGCCTGTGCATCAGCCTTGATCTTTTCAAGTTTGTGAGCACGCTGCTTGAGTTCTTCATCCAAACACTTCAATGCATGTTCTGTTGCCAGTACAGCTTTGCCCTGAGGAAGAAGATAGTTGCGACCATAACCGTCTCTTACTACGGCAACATCGTCCTTGTAGCCTACGCCAGGAACGTCTTGCTTCAATATGATTTTCATTATTATCTTTCCTCCTAATTTTTATTTCAACAAATCTGTTACAAATGGTAGCAATGCCAAGTGGCGAGCTCTCTTGACAGCCTGAGCAACGCGACGCTGGTATTTCAAAGATGTTCCTGTAATTCTACGAGGCAGAATCTTACCCTGCTCGTTAAGGAATTTCTTGAGGAATTCAGGATCCTTGTAGTCGATATACTTGATACCGCTCTTCTTGAAACGGCAGTACTTCTTTTTCTTGACATCAACAGTAGGTGGAGTCAAATATCTGATTTCTGATGATTGCTGTGTTGCCATGATTAGTCCTCCTTCTTTTTGTTGTTTCTGCGCTTTTCAGCATATTCGATGGCATACTTCTCCATTTTGACTGTCAAGTAACGGAGTATGCGCTCGTCACGACGTAACTGCAACTCAAAGTTTGCGATCACTGTTGGCTCAGCCTTGAATTCAACCAATTCGTAGAATCCAGTTGATTTCTTTTCAATAGGATAAGCCAATTTCTTTAGACCCCAGTTCTCTTCATTGATGATCTCTGCACCCATGTTGGTGAGGATATCTTTGAACTTGTCTACCGCTTCCTTCATCTGTGCGTCAGACAAAACGGGAGTTAAAATGAAAACGGTTTCGTATTGATTCATAAAATTAATAATATTGAATTTTTAATTTTGCAAAATGCGGTGCAAAGGTAGTGCTTTTTTGCTTAACTGCAATATTTTGAGCGACTTTTTTGTTGGGCTACTGTGGCTCCTATGTCTTTTCAATCTTGCAAATGTAATATCGCTGTTGCTCAATCATGTACGAATAGAGTATAATTAGGCCGTCGTTGCTTGCTTTTTTTCGGGAAATGTTTCTTTATTTGACAATAATTGATTTAATTTGCGATGTGAAAAAACAGAAATAATTAAAATTACAAATATAATGGATACAAGTAAGGAATTTTTGAAAAATCTTGGCGTACTACTTATTGTAGTGGGTGCAGTTCTGCTTGCCCTGGGCGCTTTCGTCTTTAAAGACATGGTAGACTATAACTGGTATACATGCGGAAGCTTTATATTGATGATTATAGGTCTTGTTGCCCACATCTTGATAAACAAGTACAAGACAGAATAAGATTTTAAGTATTCGATTGACATGAAGAGACCTGTAATTTAAGGGTCTCTTTTTTTGTGTGTCATGTTTTTGGCACTAAAATGGCGTATGTCGGAATCGTGAGTGATTCTCGGCATACGCCATTTTTTTATTGTTAGACATTTTGGAATGTCTTTTATTATTTCAATACGCTGGACTTGCTTCGGATGTTTTCTTCTATTTCTTTTCTCGGTATAGGCCTTTTTTGTGTAAATGGCCTTTCCCTAAGGCTTTTTGTGAAATCCTTACAGCAGGACTTTTACGTCAGTCCTGTTTGGTAGGGCTTTTATAGAAATCAGTTGTTTTCTGTTTCCTCTTTGTTGCCTTCCGGGTTGGATATCACCAGCTTGTATCCTTTGCCGTGTACGTTTAGAATTTCTACCGAGCTGTCAGCTTTAAGATGCTTTCTGAGTTTTGTGATGTACACGTCCATGCTTCGCGCATTGAAATAGTTGTCGTCAATCCAGATTGTTTTCAGGGCATAGTCGCGCTGCAGAAGCTCATTTGCTTTGGAACTGAGCAATGTAAGCAGTTCTGCTTCCTTTGTTGTGAGCTTTGTCTGCTCGCCGTTTCTAGAAAGGATCTGCTTCTGTGTGTCGAATGTGAAGCTTCCAATCTGATGTATTGTTGTTTCTTTGTTTTTCTTGCCCCTTATTCTTCTCAAGATGGCTTCGATTCTGAATACGACCTCTTCCATTGAGAATGGTTTTGTGATATAGTCGTCTGCTCCGATCTTGAATCCTTCCAGCACATCATCCTTGAGAGTCTTTGCTGTGAGGAACATGAAAGGAATCTCAGAGTTGCTTTCTCTGATCTTCGTTGCAAGGGTGAATCCGTCCATTTTCGGCATCATTACGTCGAGTATGCACAGATCGAACTTGTCCTCCTTGAATGCTTTGTATCCTGCCTCTCCGTCTATGCACAGTTCAGCCTTGTATCCTTTTGCCTCCAGGTACTCTCTGAGAAGCATACCCAGATTTTCATCGTCTTCGCATAGAAGAATCTTTACATCTTCAAATTTTTCGTCCATAAGTCTAGTCTTTTAAAAGTGGTAATTTAATTATGAATTTTGTTCCTATTCCCAGTTCGCTTTCTGCATGGATTGTGCCTTTGTGATCAGTTATGATCTTTTTCACGTATGCCAGTCCTAGGCCGAATCCTTTCACGTCATGCAGATTGCCTGTGTGCACTCTGTAGAACTTCTCGAAAATTTTCTTCAGGTCGTCTTTCTTGATGCCAATTCCGTTGTCCTGTATCGAAATGCACAGCTTCTTTTCTTCATTCCATGTTTTTATCTGCAGTTCAAGATCAATGTCGTTCCTGCGATATTTCACGGCGTTGTCCATGAGGTTGAATATCACATTTGTCAGGTGCATGTCGTCAGCAAGTACTGTCGAATCTTCAGCCTGCAGGTTGGATATTATTTTTCCTCCGTTTTTTTCAACTTTCAGTGTGAATGTATGTATTACTCCAGCTATAAGTTCATTTACGTTGACCTCCTTCATTTTCAGGTTTGCACTTTGATTTTCGTACATAGACAGCTGCAGAACCTTTTCAACTTGGAATCTCAGTCTTTTTGTCTCGTCGTTTATGGTTGTCGACAGTCTTGTTATCATCTGTGGCGACTTTGTTATGCTCGAGTCGTTGAGCATCTGTGCTGCCAGAGATATGGTCGATATCGGTGTCTTGAACTCATGCGTCATGTTGTTGATGAAGTCATTCTTCACCTCCGTCAACTTTTTCTGTCTGAATACAAGTACCAGCGTTACGATGAATGTCACCAGCAGTACCAGGGAGAATGTCAATGAAGGCACCAAGAACCAGATGGATTTGTATATGTATTGGTTCAGGGTAGGGAAGTGAACCTTCAGCACACCGATTTTCTGTACCGGGTCGTTTTTGAACAGGCTTTCTGTAAAGCTTACCTCTTCGCCCGTCTTTTCGTATTCTGGACATCTGTAAACCACCTGTCCGTTGCTCGTCAGTACTGTGAAATGGTACGGTATGTCAATGCCGTTGTTGTGCAGCTGCGATTTGAGTATCTGATCGAGTTCTCTGAAATCTATTCTGTCTTCCAGAGGTCTGTCGCTTGCATCGTACAAAAGGCTGTATATCACTTCGTCTATGAGCCTCTTTTCGTATGAATATCTGCTTTTGAATATATCGTTGAGCGACTTGTGCCTGTCTGAGAATGGACCTTTTCTCTTTGTGAAATATTTGTTTTGCATGGTCTGTTCCGCTCCGGCAATTCCGCTTTTGTTGCTTTCTGTAAAGCTGTTTTCGGTTATGCAGTCTTCGTCAGCTTCCGATTGTGAGAGCGAATTTTCGCTTTCATCGTCTGTTGAGTCGTTGTATGCTTTGTATTCAATAGAAACAATGCCGTTCTCCAGATACCTGGCGGTTTCCGCCACCTCAAGTTGGTGTGAGGTCTGATACAAACTTCGTTCGACGGATTCATTGAAGTGTTCCTTGCGCATATTGACAATTTCTTCTATATATCTGACCTGCAGATATAGAAGACTGATGAAGGATATTCCCATTACAATGACCAATATGAGAATTGTTGTCTTTTTCATCTTTATGCTTTCTTTGAAGTTTGAGTTTCTGTTTGCTTCCCGTTAAGTATTATGTGCTATTGTATTTTATATTTATATAACAATAAAGAACATAAACTTGTTTTGCACAAAATAACTAAAAACTTATTTCTATACCAAAATGTTTCTTTGTGTTTTCGAGAAAATTAAATAAAAATCCGCTATATTTAACATATAGCGGATTTTTAGTTGATGATATATGAATTATCAATCGTTGTCGTTGTCGCTTTCTTCGAATTCCTTCATAAGTTTCTGCTGCAAATCTGTAGGTACGAGCTCGTAACTTGCAAACTTCATTATGAACGATGCGCGTCCTCCTGTAATTGAGCTGAGAGTTGTCGAGTAACTTGACATTTCTTTTAGAGGGACTTTGGCAACAAGTTTCTCATATCCGTTTTCGCTTGAACTTCCAAGAATCATTCCTCGTCTGCCCTGCAAGTCGCTCATTACGTCTCCCATCTTGTCTCCTGGTACGAATATTTCAACATCGTATATTGGCTCGAGCAGTTTTGGACCTGCTTCCTTGAATGCTGTGCTGAAAGCATGTCTACCGGCGAGCATGAACGAAAGTTCGTTGGAGTCTACCGGATGCATTTTCCCGTCGTAAACAATTACGCGTACATCTCTGGCATAACTTCCGGTCAGAGGGCCTTGTTCCATTCTGCTCATAATACCTTTAAGTATTGCAGGCATGAAACGGTTGTCGATTGCTCCGCCGACAACACTGTTTATGAATACGAGTTTTCCGCCCCATTCAAGGTCTACTTCCTCTTTGCCTTTTATTGTAATCTTGAATTCCTGTCCATTGAATTTGTATGTTGTTGGATCAGGCATTCCGTCGTAGTATGGTTCTACTATCAAGTGAACCTCACCGAATTGTCCGGCGCCTCCCGACTGTTTCTTGTGTCTGTAGTCGGCTCTGGCAGCCTTGGTGATGGTTTCTCTATATGGAATCTTAGGTTCCTCGAATTTTATCTTTATCTTTTCGTTGTTTTCCAATCTCCATTTGAGAGTTCTCAGGTGGAACTCTCCCTGTCCCTTCATCAGAGTCTGCTTCAGTTCTTTGCTCTGCTCTACAATCCATGTAGGGTCTTCCTGCGACATCTTCTGAATTGCGGCCATCATCTTCTCGGCATCAGCCTCATTTTCCGGCTTTATAGCTCTGATGTATTTAGGATTAGGGTATTTTATGAAGTTGAATCTATTTTCGCAGTCCTTGCCGTCAAGTGTATTGCCGGTGCGTACGTCCTTGAGTTTAACTGTACATCCTATATCGCCTGCAACCAGTTCTTCAACCTTTATTCTGTTGGCTCCTGCGCATACAAATAGCTGGGCCATTCTTTCTTTCGAACCTCTGTCGGCGTTGGTGAGGTCGTCACCCTCATGAACTTTTCCGCTCATCACCTTGAAGTACTGTACTCCTCCGATATGCGGTTCGTTTGCTGTTTTGAAGAAATAGAGTGAAGTAGGTCCGTTTGGATCCGGTTCAACCACCTCTCCTCTTGTATTGTGTACCTTAGGCATTTCATTTACGAAAGGTACCACGTTGCCGAGGAATTCCATCAGACGGCGTACACCCATGTCCTTGTATGCGCAAACGCAGAATACAGGGAAAATGCTTCTTGTAGCCAATCCTTTTCTGATACCTTCTCTCATCTCATCTTCGGTGAGTGCATCGGTGTCAAAGAATTTTTCCATCAGGGCTTCATCGTTCTCTGCAGCAGCCTCTACGAGTGCGCGATGCATTTCGTGGGCTTTTTCCATTTCTTCTGCTGGAATATCTTCTATTGTAGGTGCTCCTCCTTCAGGTCCCCATGAATATTTTTTCATCAAGAGTACGTCGATGAGCGAATTGAATTCAGGACCTTCGTTCAGCGGATACTGTACCGGTACAACTTTCTTTCCATAGATTTCTTTCAGCTGTTCAACCACGTTGTTGAAATCGCATTTCTCGCTGTCCAGCTGGTTTACGAGGAATATTACCGGTTTGCCAAGCTTTTCTGTATAGCGGAAGTGGTTCTGTGTTCCAACCTCAGGTCCGTACTGTCCGTTGAGCAGAAGTATTGCGGTGTCTGTGACGTTTAGTGCTGTTATTGCCGCACCTACGAAGTCGTCAGATCCTGGACAGTCAATTATGTTGAGCTTCTTGTTGTTCCATTCAACGTGAAATACGGTTGAGAAAACAGAATAGCCATACTCTTGTTCAACTGGGAAGTAGTCGCTCACGGTGTTCTTGGCTGTAATTCTACCGCGGCGACTGATTAATCCTGCCTCGTACAGTAACGCCTCCGTAAGCGTGGTCTTGCCGGAACCGTCATTGCCCAAAAGAGCAATGTTCTTGATTTCGTTTGTTTGGTAAACTTTCATATCATTATGATTTAAAGGTTGTGTATTAAACCGTCAAAAAGGAATGCCTTTTCAAAGGTTTTTGAAATATTTGTGTGCAAAATACACAAAAACTTGCAACCTTGTTCTTGTTCCGGATATGTTGTAAAACATTATTTGCATAGTTTGTGAAACTAATGTGCTAAATTTGCATTATAATAACGTTTTTACAGTGCTTTCCTGCAAAGCTTTTTCCTTTGCGATTCTTAATATACAGGTTTAAAAACATTCTGATATGTCGTCAGTCTACATTCATGTGCCTTTCTGCAAGAGCAGGTGCATATATTGTGATTTTTATTCAACCACCGATGCCCGAAAAAGATCGCGTTACGTTGAGTGTCTAAAACACGAACTCGAGATGCGTCGCAGTTATCTGCCGTTTGACGAAGAAGTTTCTTCCATTTATTTTGGTGGAGGAACTCCCTCCCAGTTGTCACCGGCTATGCTTTCGTCTGTTCTTGAAACTGTACACCGTCTGTTCCGTGTATCCTCCGAAGCAGAAATAACGGTTGAGATGAATCCTGATGACGTCACTGGCGACTATGTCTATGAACTGTGTGCCATGAATGTCAATCGTGTGAGCATGGGAGTACAGACTTTCAACGATTCGCGTCTTGCGTTTCTGCATCGTCGTCATTCCTCTCTTCAAGCATGCAATGCCGTCAAGTTGTGTCAAGATGCAGGCTTGTCTAATATAAGTATTGATCTCATTTACGGTTTTCCTGATGAGACAATTGCAGACTGGAACTCAGATATTTCAGAAGCTGTCAATCTTGGTGTTCCGCATATATCGGCTTATTCATTGATGTATGAAGAAGGTACAGCTTTGACCAGAATGCTTGATGAAGGAAAGCTTTCTCAGTTGGATGATGAAATTTCTCTTGAGATGTTCCGTGTCCTAATGTCGCATCTGCATGATGCTGGTTTTATTCATTATGAGATTTCCAATTTTTCACTTCCCGGATTTCATTCGCGTCATAATTCAGGATACTGGACAGGTGTGAAATATCTAGGTGTTGGAGCTTCGGCACATTCTTATGACGGATTCTCGCGTCAGTGGAATCCTGCTTCATTAGATAGATACATGTTGGCGGTAGAAGCTGGTAAACTAGAATACGAACGCGAAGAACTTTCATTGTCAATGAAGTACGATGAACGTGTTATGACATCTTTGCGCACTTGTGATGGTATTGACCTTGACGCTTTGTCGCGAGATTTCGGTAATGAACGGCTTGAATACTGTCTCAAATCTGCAGAAAAACATCTTGCAGACGGCTCTTTGGAACTTCTGCAGGATTATAACCCCGTATTGCGCAAGGATGTGAGCTCAAAAGTTCTTAGGCTTACCACCAGAGGCATTTTTGTGTCAGACGGCATAATGTCTGACCTTATGTTATAACACATAGTACATATATATAATAAAGGTGCAGCATACATAAGTTGCCGCACCTTTATTATATATATAGTTCTTTTTCTGTTTCTATGCAGAATTACCATTTGTCTTCTGCTTCAATACCAGAATATACGCTCTTTGGTACAAGTTCAAGATAATCGTAGAAGAATTCTGACATTCTGTTGTTGAGAACAGACTTGAATCTTATATAATATGTCTCGTTTTCTGAGAACTGTCCTGTATAGATTATTCGTCTCAATGCATTTTGGCAATCTCGAGCACATACACCCTGTGTAGGGTAGAAGTATTTTGGCGCCTTCATGTATGTCAGATTTCTGAGCGCCTTGTCGTGTGCATCGATTTCTTCGTCACTTCCAAGGTCTTTGTCTGCTTTCCAGTTGAGGTAGGTCGAGCGACCTTCAATTCTCAAATCCAAAGGAATACCCTGAGGAGGCAGATTGCTAGGATTGGTACCTATATAAATTTGCGCCATACCTCTATTTCCGTTTGCACTGATTCCGTATCTCAGTTCGTATGTTCCTGAGAACGGTACAGGAGGCAACTTCATTGTAAAGTCGTATATACCTCTGATACTGAATTCGTCAGACTGGTAGTTGATCCATCCCCATGTGCCTCCGAGGTTTTCATAGTTAGGCTGATACCTGAAAAGTGTTTCATTCGACACGTTTACCACATTGTCGAAATAACCTGGAGGGAAATTCCAGTTGTGTGCTTTATTCTGTCTTATGTTGTTCGACATCAACTCAGGAAGCAGTGAGCATATATCAAATCTCATTCTTTCGTTGAGAACGACATTTTTAACTTCGTCATTCCATGTAAGAATATCCATGATAGGATAGTAGTATCCATTCAGTGCATTGTTGTCGTATTTGCCGTTGGTCTGCTTGATTTCTATTCCTGGAATGTCCACGTAAGATTCGGCATAAGTGTTCACGTTCATTTTGGCATGACGATTTATCATCTTACCGTTTCTTATACCGGTTATCTTCATGAGCCTTCTTTTTTTGCCCATTGTCTCGTAATACTCCCATACATTAGTTGCAAACTGCGAACCGTCGTTAGGTGTGTTGTTGTTGAAACCTTTCTCGTTGCAGAATATTACGAGTTTATTCCATATCAGAATCTGAGGCAGCAGGTGATATGCTACGAACTGATTTACAGCGTTATCTTCATTTCTGTAATCGTCGTCAAATTTGCAGTCACTATACAAATTGTTGTCCTGCAACCATTTTTTAAGTGATTCTATATCGTGAATTCCGTGTTGCTCATATATTGAATCCGGTTCGACAAAGATCGTGTATCCTAAATATCTGTGTTCAGGATAGTATCCGGCATCTTCTATGACGGTTGTCTGTTCTCCTCGCATGTCGAACTCTTCATATTTTTCATCCCTGTATGAGGTCAGTTTTTCGTTCCAGCCTGTTGCCTTCAGGAAGCTGGCGAATATTGACAGGTTGTCTGTGCCGATGACAAGGTCTGATATTGTTGATGTTGAAGGTGAAATTACCCTGTCTATGGTGTGTATGTATCCGTTGGTTACTTCGATGTCTTTTGTCAAGACTTTAGAATCATTGTTTACATAGATGGTAGATTTTCCTTGAGGATCATTGCCGAAATTTATACTTATATATCTGTCTTTCATGTTGGTCTTGGTGAAGGCTCCCTCGATAAATCTTGTCGAGTGGTAAGCCTCTTCCATTCCGTTGTCAATGATACTGTTGAAAACAATCGATTCTGCGATTGAGTCGGAAGTGTTGTTATGTCTGTTGATTCTATCTCACCTATTCTATACAGTGAGTCCAGGTGGATCTTTATTGCTTCATTCGTAGGCGCGAAGCAGGTGTAGTTGCCTCGTGCAGAAAGAAGGTCGCGTATTGTCGACTGTGAAGATTTGTTGGTGTGTACGTTGCCGATAATAGTCAGAAAACTGCTGAACTCTTCCGGATTGTCTTCGAAATAGTCAGTCATAGTCTGTCCGGTAAATGTGTAAAGGTCTGATTTGTCGATGTCTTCAGTACATCCGGTTGTGACCAGTGTGATAGAAATGGATGCGATGGCTCCCATAGTTATGGAGCGCATGACCCGGTTGAATGATTTTCTCATATATGTAAATTTTGTTTAGGTTTAATCGAAAGAATCTTTGTATACTTTATGTCTATGTCTACTGCCTTTCTAGTCTATTTTTGCCTTTCTCTTAAATCTTATTTGTCATAGTATCAATAATGATACGCAAATATAAATATAATAATTTGTTTTCAACTTTCTTATCTCATTTTTTTTACATGGCAGAGTCAACCAGCAAATGCAACATTACGAAATCTTTTTGAAAAAGACCTCAGCCGGTGTCAAGAAATTGAG
>ENA-OUQW01000183-OUQW01000183.1-human-gut-metagenome-genome-assembly--contig:-NODE-183-length-78838-cov-7.170354_pt1 | contig 78838 bp, 87 predicted proteins | sample MGYA00248464_ERZ548849 | MGnify/ENA primary metagenome ERZ548849 (study PRJEB26491, sample SAMN04978193) | human gut metagenome | host: Homo sapiens | study: EMG produced TPA metagenomics assembly of... | reverse complement strand
GGTTCTATGTTTGGAGATAATCTGTCGTTTATTTCCGATACAACTATTGCTGCGTGCAATGGACAGGGTTGTGCAATGAAAGATAAATTCAGGCAGAATTTCCGGATTGCATTTCCGGCGGCTGTTGTGACTGTTATTATCATCGGGGTTTTATCGATGAATACCAATATAAACGGAAGCGTGCATCATAATTACAATCTGGTACAGATAATACCGTATGTACTTGTATTGATGGGAGGGATAATCGGCTGGAATGTGTTTCTTGTACTGCTGACGGGTATTGTATCAGGAGCGTTTATAATGTTAGTTACGGGACAGACTTCTGCTGTGGAACTTGTCACAAATATGGGAAATGGTGTATCGGGTATGTTTGAAACCTGTATCGTAGCAGTCCTTGTAGCTGCATTGTGTGCATTAATTCGTGTATATGGCGGTTTTGATGCACTTTTACATGGAATACATCATGTATTCAAAGGAAAACGGGGCGGACAGCTTGGTATGGGGATTTTAGTTGGTGCTATGGATATAGCGACTGCTAATAATACGGTGGCTATAGTAATGGCAAATCCGATAGCAAAAGAAATGGCACAGACATATGAGATTACACCGAAAAAAACAGCATCGCTGCTGGACACATTTTCCTGCATAACACAGGGGATTTTGCCTTATGGAGCACAGATGCTTGTTGCCATATCAGCGGTTACGGAATTAGGGAAAAGTATATCGGCATTTGATATTATCCCATATATGTTTTATCCGTTTTTTCTGCTGGTAAGTTCTTTAATTTGGATTGGTGTAAAAAGATAGGAGGATTTTTATGAAATACAATATTGATTTAAATGACAACGATTACATTGAGTTTAATTATTCGTATCTGAAACATTCAAAGATTGGGAAGTATTCTCTTTTGGCTACAAGAATTTCTTTTCCTATTGCAATGTTTGTTTTTGTTTTGGCACTACTGATTATCAAGATAGAAATAGGTCTTGTCATATCGGTTGCTGCAGTTGCAGTTTTATCAACTGTTTTGTGGTGGTTTATCGTGCCTGTTTTGATGCGTAGGAATATTAAAAAGAATATTATGAAAATGAAAAGTGACGGAAAGCTGCCTTATCATGAGAAAGCTTCGGTTGAGTTTTTAGATGACAGGATTGCTGAAACTTGCGAGCAGGGTGAAACTGTAGTTAAGTACAGTGATATAGTTAATGTTTATGAGGAGAAAGGTTATATTTATATATTTTACGGTGCAATGCAGGCATTTATATTGCCTGAGAGATGTTTTGGGGACAATGAAATCAGGGAGATTAAAAATAAATTGTCACAATCTTAATTAAGGGCGTAAAGTTCAAGCAAAGAGCTTAAAGACTCACAAGAAATTCCTGTATAAGAAAGGATTGAATAAAAAAGCTAAGATAACAAAATAAAATACAGAAAGTGTAAGAGTTCTTAACAGGTGAAAGTTCACTCTTTCATCCTGTTAAGTTCAGGCAGTACCGTAAACAGCATAGTTATAAAACACATACTTCCACCTATTACATTAGATACAGGTTCTGCCATAAATACACCGTCCGTTCCCATGTGGAGAGCGTATGGAAGTATATATGTGAGCGGCACAACAATAAACACTTTGCGTAAAAGTGAAAAGAAAATTGCCTGTTTTCTTTTGTTAAGGGATTTGAAAACGGTCTGACCGATATATTGCAAATCCATAAAAATAAATGCAGCAAAATAAAGTTTCAATGCAGGCACAATATCTTTTATAAGTGTTGCATCGGAACTAAATATCATAATTAAATATTTAGGGGCAAGTATGATAATACCCCACATTATGCCGGTATAGATAAGTGCCATGACAGCCATTACTATGCCGGCTTTTTTTACACGCTCCGGGCGTCTTGCACCATAATTATAACTGATGATAGGTGAAGAACCCTCTGTTATGGCATAGATAGGAGTTTCTACCATCTGTCGTACACTTGAAACAATAGTCATAACGGAGATATACACATCCCCGCCGGTAACATAAAGTACATTATTGCAGCAGATTGAAACAAGACTGTTTGTGAGCTGCATTATAAATCCTGCCGTGCCAAGAGTTATGATATTTTTGGCAATGGAAAGGCAGGAAGAAAATTCGTTTTTATGCAGCAGCCTGACCTTTATCTCAGCTTTTTTGCGAAGAAAATAGAAAACAAAAACAGCAGAGAGTATCTGTGATATTATGGTGGCAATGGCAGCACCGTTTACTCCAAGCCCGAACACAAAGATAAACAGCGGGTCGAGTATAATATTTGCAACTGCACCGATTGTTACGGAGAACATCCCTGTTGTAGAATATCCCTGTGCATTTATAAACGGATTCATGCCGGTAGATACCATGGCGGGGAGAGTTCCAAGCAAATAGATTACAATATATGGTCTTGCGTAAGTCAATGCGTTTGGGGATGCTCCAAAAAGAACGAGCAGCGGTTTTGAAAATACAATGCCGATTATCATCAGGAATATTGCACTTGCACATACCATTGTAAAAGATGTATTTAAAATAGCATTTGCCTTATTATCGTCACCCATGCCGCGGTTAATGGAAAAAATCGGAGCACCGCCGCTTCCGAAAAGATTGCTGCACGCTGTGATTATCATTATCAAAGGAAAACAGAGTCCGACGGCTCCGAGAGCGGCAGTTCCGATTTCAGGAATACGCCCGATATAAATACGGTCAACTATATTGTAGAGAAGACTTAAAAGCTGTGCTACAAGCATTGGGAGAGCGGCATTTAAGATATTTCCTGTTACAGTGCCGGTTTCAAAATTTATGCGTTTCATGATTATACCTCGATTTCATTTGTATTTTTGCTTGTTTAAATATTCATTATTTTGAGTTTCTGTGGAAGAAACAGTATTTGCCTTCAACTTATAGTTTTTATTTTGATTTTCAGTTAGAGAACAAATCTTGCTTTCGCTCAGTTATATGTTGAAAATAATTATAGCATGATTTAAACTATATTTAAAACATATATTATAGACTCAGATATTTGCAAAACTGTCTATATCCGTAATTAAATTGCAAAAAATATAATACAACTTATAAGTGGTTTTGCAAATAATTAAATATATTTTTTAAGCATCTAAGGGGGCATTGTTTATGAAAGATATTAAATGGGCAGTTTTAGGTACGGGAGTAATCGCAAATGAGATGGCACAGGCTTTGATAAAAAAGGGAAAGAATATATATTCAGTTGCAAACAGGACACATCAGAAAGCCGTTGAATTTGCAAAAAAATACAATATTGACAAAGTGTATGAGGATATGAATGATGTTTTTGAAGATCCGGAGGTGGATGTTATATATATCACAACTCCGCACAATACTCATTATGAATTTATGATAAAGGCGATAAATAACGGAAAACACATACTTGTGGAAAAATCCATAACATTAAATACAAGTGAGTTAAGCCGGGTAATCAATTTGGCAGAACAAAAGGGGGTTGTAGTTGCAGAAGCAATGACTATATATCATATGCCGATTTATAAAAAATTAAAAGAAATGCTCAACTCGGGAGTTCTTGGAAAAGTAAATCTTATCACAATGAATTTTGGGAGTTTTAAGGAATATGATATGAACAACCGTTTCTTTAATCCAAATCTTGCAGGAGGAGCAATGCTTGATATAGGGGTGTATGCCCTTTCATTTATACGCTGGTTTATGGATTCAAGACCGGATAAATGTGCGTCACAGACAAAAAGTGCACCGACCGGAGTTGATGAACAGGTTGGATTACTCCTTATGAATGATGAAGGTCAGATGGCGTCGGTCATGCTTTCACTTCATTCAAAGCAGCCGAAAAGAGGAATGATTTCGTGCGAGAAAGGATATATCGAGATTATGGAATATCCGAGAGCATGGGAAGCAACGATACATTATGTCGAGTCGGGCGAAACACAAAAGATAACTGCAGGTGAAAATGCAGATGCACTTCTATATGAACTTGAGGATATGGAGAGGGCAATAAATGGTGAACATGAATGTATGCATCTTGATTATACATGGGATGTTATGGATATGATGACGGGTGTCAGAAATTTCAAATATCCTGAGGAGATGTGACAGCAGAAAGATTATGATATGGAGTATATCCATTTCGCAAAGGATGAACCATCCCTTTTCTGCTTTTTATTTATGTGTGCAAATGCATATGAGGAAATAAAAAGATATTCACAGAATATTGAGTTGTATGAAAAAGTCAGGTTTTGTGAGATTTAAGAAAACAAAAACAGAGAATAAAGGTTTTGTGTATTTAGAAAAGAAATAGAAAATAGAACGGAGAACATTAAAGATGAACATTACAGTGTATCTTGGGGCTTTTGAGGGAAATGACCAGGCATTAGCAGATGAAGTAAAGAAACTTGGAACATGGATTGGCGAGAGCGGACATTCCCTTATATACGGTGGTTCTAAGTCAGGACTTATGGGGGTGATAGCTGAGAGCGTATTAGAAGCAGGTGGAGATGTGACGGGTGTAGAACCACAGTTTTTTGTTGATGCCGAATTGCAATACGATGAGATAACTAAGCTTATAGTCACAGAAAATATGGAAGAAAGAAAAACAAAGATGATTGAACTTGGGGACGCATTTATTGCATTTCCGGGTGGAACAGGCACTTTGGAAGAAATTTCAGAGGTTATGTCAAAAGTATCTTTAAAGCAGCTTGATGCACCATGTATTTTGTATAATCTGAACGGTTATTATAATGGACTTAAAGAACTTCTTGAACATATGATTAAAATGGGATTGTCCTCAGAGGAACGGCAGGAGGGCATATATTTTGTAGAAAACATTGAGCAGATTAAGGAGATATTGGGTAGGAAATAGAAATAGAAGATGACGAACTATGAGCAGATTAAAGGGGGGACAGAAATTTGCGGACAACTATAGACATTATATTTGATGTGACCTGTCTGTTTGTAACAGCGTGTCTGACATACTTTGCACTTGGAAAAATTCTCGGACTCGAAATAGGTTTTCTGCAATTTTATAAATAATACTTGATGTACGGCAAAGCGTACGCTATAATATAAATGACATAATAGATTTCGTCAATTTGTAAAAGTATGTGTACTATTGATGAAATTGATAACTATATTTGTTTTATTAGCAAAACATATATAGATTTACAATTACGGATGACAATAATATATTATTATTATTAAAAATTTTACTGACGAGACTATTATTTAAAGAGATGTAGAGATTACTTTACTGAAAGATTATTATTTTTAATTTAAAATTGAAACTTGATTATTTAAAGGAGATTTATTATGTCAACGATTAATATTACAAATGCAAGAAAGGATCTTTATAATCTTGTGGAAAATGTCAGTGTTTATCACGAGCCGGCATTGATTGTTGGCAAAAAAGGGAATGCTGTGTTAATTTCAGAAGATGATTGGAATGCAATACAGGAAACATTGTATTTAGATTCTATTCCAGGTATGACAAAATCAATTTTGGATGGAGTAAAAGAACCAATGGAGGATTGCATTTCAGAAGATATGGTACAATGGTGATGTATAAAGTTTTTTTTACTAAACAGGCTGTTAAAGATTTAGAAAAATTAAAACAGGCAGGTATTTCATCTAAGGCAAAATTACTGGTAGATATTATTAAAAATGCCCCTTATCAGACTCCGCCACGATATGAGAAATTGGTGGGAAATCTTGATGGGATTATTTCGAGGAGAATAAATATACAACATCGGTTGGTCTATCAGGTATATGAAGATGAGTTTACAGAAGATGATATAAAATATCAGGGAACAATAAAAATTATCCGAATGTGGACTCGTTATGATAATGTAAGATAAAATTTATAATTTATCTGCACAAAAAATTAACAGGGATGTCGCAAGAAGTACTATAAAATATACTTAATGTGACAGCCTTGTTAATTTTATTTTACTCAAAATAATAATCTTAATTTCTGAATTAAGAAATTCTTTTTGTAGCGGTATATTATGATGAATATATGCCATATGAGTATTTAGATGAAGATATTGAAATGATGAAAAAAGCAGGTATAAATACTGTGAGGATTGCCGAGGCTGCATGGAGCATTTGTGAGCCGTAGGAGGTGTTTTTGATTTTTCCCATATGGAAAAAGTCATGAACGCAATGGAAGAAGCAGGGATTTCCGGCATGGACACCATATAAAGGCAAGCTTAGATAATATTGATGAGGCACATTTAAAACAATACATAACACTTTAAAAACTAATAATAAAGCGAATGTTAGTGAATTGGAAACTTTATTAAATAGTGAGGTAAGAGAAGTATTTGAATAGGATTAAGCTAAAGAATAAAGGAATCAGGTAGTTCAATGTTTGAAAATGGATTTCAGAGATTCTTTGTTAAGTTTCATAAGTAAAAGCATTTAAGTTTGATTTATAGGGGGCGAGTGAGAATAACATGAAAAATAAAATTGACAATTTAATAAAAAAACTGATAAGCAGCGGCACTACAATATCAACGATGGAGAGCTGCACATCAGGTCTTATTGCATCCATGATAACCGACACGGAGGGGGCATCAGCAATCTTTCCGGGCGGATATGTGACTTATCTTAATCAGACTAAGATTTTTGTCGGTGTGGATGAAGGTATAATAAATAAATACGGTGTGTATTCAAACGAGTGTGCTAAGGCAATGGCACAGACTGTTAAGGAAAAATTGAATACGGATATAGCAATCGGTATAACGGGAACGACAGGAAATGTTGACCCCAATAATGCAGACAGTGTTCAGGGAAAAGTATATTTTTGTATAATTGCAGGTGAAAAAGTAAATTCTTTTGAGTTTGATGCTGATGTTAAGGGCATGGACAGACATGAGATTAAGTTGTTGTATGCTGAAAAAGTGTTTGAGGAGTTGGAAATATTAATAACTAAAACTTCCCACACCAATAAGATGCGAATCCCATTTTAGGTATGGGGAGTCTTAGTAAAATATTGTTTGTGTCAGATAACATATGTTAAAATATAAATAATAAAATAATGTTAGAAATTAACTGTATATTTCAATTATTTCCTAAAAAAATGTAATATAATACAAAAAATATAAATACATAAATAGGTTATGGTAAAACTGCAAAAGTATAAATATTCAAACAGCACAATACATAATTAGTTGCTGATATTTACATTTGCGGTAAAACATAGGAAAAATTGGAGGAAACAGAAATGAAAGACAAATACGGAAAAACTCTTATTGCGTGTTATCTTGGTTTTATTACACAGGCGATAGCGGCGAATTTTGCACCATTGTTGTTTTTAACATTTAAAAGAACATATGGAATACCGATAAGCGAGATAGCATTTATATCAACAACATTTTTCTTCACGCAGCTTTTAATAGACTTGTTCTGTGCTAAATTTGTTGACCGCATCGGTTATAGAAAGTGCGTTGTTGCATCTGAAATATTTTCGGCAGCAGGACTTATAGGACTTGCAATATTGCCGGAGATTTTGCTAAATGCGTATGCAGGAATTATTATAAGCGTTATTGTTTATGCGATGGGAAGCGGTCTTATAGAAGTGCTTGTAAGTCCGATAGTAGAAGCCTGTCCGTTTGAAAATAAAAGCAGTGTAATGAGCCTGCTTCATTCATTTTACTGCTGGGGAGCGGTAGGAGTCATACTTTTATCGACAGCATTCTTTGCTGCATTTGGAATAGAAAACTGGCGGACACTCGCCTGCATATGGGCATTAGTTCCTATTTATAATGTATTTAATTTTCTTAGTTGTCCTATAGAACGGCTGACAGAAGAAGGAGAGGGGCTTGCAATAAGAGATTTGTGCAAACTTCCGATATTCTGGATTTCTATAATATTAATGGTCTGTGCAGGTGCAAGCGAAATCTCAATGGCACAGTGGGCATCAGCCTATGTAGAATCGGCACTAGGACTTCCTAAGAGTGTCGGTGATATTATGGGACCGTGTCTGTTTGCAGTCGCAATGGGGATAAGCCGATTGTTTTATGGAAAGTACGGAGAAAAAGTTGACCTTATAAAATTTATGACAGGTTCAGGCGTGTTGTGTCTTGTATGCTATCTGCTGGCGGGACTTGGCGGAAATCCCATTGCCGGTCTTGCAGGCTGCATAATATGTGGTTTTTCAGTCGGCATAATGTGGCCTGGTACGATAAGCATAACATCAGTAAGGATAAAAGCAGGAGGAACAGCTCTTTTTGCATTACTGGCAATGGCAGGAGATATGGGAGGTTCGATAGGACCTGCAATAGTTGGATTTGTAACACAAAATGCCGGTAATAATCTCAAAGCAGGAATGCTTGCAGGATGTGTATTTCCGATAGTTCTGGTAATATCAGTATGTATGTTGAAAGTTATGAAAGTGAAGCAATGAAACTTCCTGCCATAGTTTTAAACTATGGCAAACTACAAAATAAAGATATTATACATATGTAATGGTGAAATGATAATATAACTTCAGAAAAACAAAAGCATTGTTACGAGCAAGCAGCAGAGCAAATTGCAAATATACGCTTAACATATTGTTACTCGTAAATTAGTATTTAAAACTTTAACATAAGTATGAACAAAGAAACAAACAGGAGGTTATACAGATGAGTACATTAAAAACACCATTCAGATATGATTTTGTAGGAAGCTTTTTAAGACCACAGAAATTAAAAGATGCTAAGGCTGATTTTGCGGCAGGTAAGATTACACAGGACGAGCTTGAAAAAATAACAGATGACTGCGTCCGTGACATTGTCGCAAAGCAGAAAGTAGCAGGCTTTCATGCTATAACAGATGGAGAATTTCGCAGAAAGTTCTGGCATCTTGATTTTATGTGGGGATTTGAAGGTGTTGCTCATGAGAAAAAGGGCGGCGGAGTTCAGTTTAATGGAGAGATGGCAGACCTTGAAGCCACTTATCTTGTTGGCAGGGTTAAGGCAAAAGTACATCCATTTGTGGAATATTTTAAATTTCTTAAGCAGTTTGAGGATGAGAATACAGTGGCTAAATATACGATTCCTGCACCAGCACAGATGTACCAGCAGATGATAGTTCCTCAGAATATTGCTAAGACAAGAGAGTTTTATGAGGCGGATGATGAGCTTATACAGGATATAGGAACAGCATATCAGGAGGTTATCGCACAGTTTTATGAGGCTGGATGCCGTAATCTTCAGTTTGATGATTGCACATGGGGTGCGATTGTAGGGGATGCCGCAAAACAGAGATATAAATCACTCGGACTTGATATTGAAGATGTAAAGGCACAGCTTTTGAAAGTAAATAATCTTGCACTTGAAAAGAAACCGGAAGATATGGTTATAACATCACATATCTGTAGAGGTAATTATCATTCTACATTCTTTACAAGCGGACCTTATGATTCAGTTGCAGATTATGTATTTGCACAGGAAAATGTTGATGCACTTTTATTAGAGTATGATGATGAGAGATCCGGTGGATTTGCACCGCTTGCAAAAGTTTCACCTGATAAGAAAGTTGTTCTTGGACTTATAACAACTAAGAAACCTGAACTTGAGGACAAGGAAACCGTAAAGGCAAGAATTGAACAGGCTGCAAAATACATTCCGCTTGACCGTTTATGTTTAAGTCCACAGTGCGGATTTGCTTCGTGTGAGATTGGAAATAAACTTACGGAAGAACAGCAGTGGGCAAAACTTGCACTTGTGAAAGAGATAGCAGAAGAAGTCTGGAAATAAAGAAAGACTACCGTTAAAACAAAACAGACAGAGGGTTTTAGAGCTGTTACTATTTACACTATATATCGGGCAATAAAGAAACTAATTATATATTGTGTTATGAGCAAGTATAAAAGCAGATTGCAAATATTCGCTTGACTTATGTATATATATGAAAGTTTTGCAAATGTCTGGAGATATATAGGTGAATAGTAGGCAGAAACCTCTGTCTTTTTTTCTTTGTCAGCGTAAAATTTTATTTGGATAAACAAAAAAAATTATTTTGTGTTTGAATTTTATTTGGACAAACAAAAAAGAAATTATTTTGTATTTAGATTTTATTAGCGTAAAGCTTTATCTGAATAAAGAGAGAAGACACCATTTTGTGTTTGCTTTTTGCAAAGGTAGAAAATAAAAATAAGCAATGTTATAATGTAATGCAAAGGTTGAAATCAAATAATAATGTAACAATCAGAGGTATAAGAATACTTTGAGGTATTATATTTTATATTGAATAATTTGCGGAGTTGTTAAAAGCAAAGTTTTAATTTTACTATAATTGCAAGTATGACACGGGTTATCAGACTTTGATTTATTTTTAGGAGGCAGAGTTTTATGGATGAAAGATTAAAAAAACAGCTTGATTTTGCATTGGAGATAGATAAGGAAAAAAATATATTTAGACAGACACATCTGTCAGGTCACGGCAGAAATGAAAATGATGCGGAACACGCATGGCATATGGCAATCATGGCATATCTGTTAAAAGAGTATTCAAATGAACCGGTGGATATTGGAAAAGTTATGCTTATGTGCCTGATACATGATATAGTGGAGATAGATGCAGGAGATACATATGCGTACGATGCTGAAAATCTTAAGACACAGAAAGCAAGAGAAGATGCGGCAAAAGAGAGGATATTTTCAATACTCCCGGAGGAACAGAAAGACGAACTTATAAAATTGTTTGATGAGTTTGAAGAATTTGAGACAGCGGAGTCAAAATTTGCTCATGCGATGGACAATCTCCAGCCTTTAATCTTAAATAACAGTAACGGTGGCGGTGACTGGAGAGAACATGGTGTGACGGCAGAGCAGGTGTACGGCAGACAGAGCAAAACAAAGCTTGGCTCTGAGCGTCTGTATGATGTTATTGACAGAATTATAAAGGAGAACATTGTTAAAGGGAACATAAAGCCGGTTTAAAAATATTTTACATGATTGTTTGAACACAGATAAGCATTTCCTAGTTTAGATTGGGGAAAGGGGTGCTTATGTCAGTGAGATAAAATGTTACAAAGCGACTGTGTTCATGAGGTAAATGGCAAATGCGTATTGTAAATTCTTTATAGTATCGTATTTTGTAGCAGATAAAAGATAAGTGAGGAGGGAAAACAATGATGTATAATCCACAGCTTGACACATTTATATGTGTTGCCAAGTCAGGAAGTTTCAGTAAGGCTGCCGAAAAAATGTTTATTACTGCACCAGCGGTGATAAAACAGATAAATTCGCTGGAGAGCAGTCTTGGGTTGCGACTTTTTGACCGCACTCACAGGGGACTTAGCCTGACTGAGTCGGGAAAGTCTTTATATAAGGACGCAGAGTATGTTATCAAATATTGTAAAGAGTCTGTTATCAGGGCAAAAAATGCAATGTCGGGTGATGAGAATGTTATAAGGGTCGGAGTATCTCTGATGACATCGCCGCAGGTATTTGTGGATCTGTGGCCGAAAATCCATGAGAATATACCAGATATGAAATTTCAATTAGTGCCGTTTGAAAATACTCTCGAAAATGCAAAAGAAATATTGGAAAATTTAGGGCAGAATATCGATGTGGTTGCAGGAATATTTGATGACACCATGTTAAAATTGAGGAAGTGTAATGGAATAGAACTTACAAGACAGAAATTTTGTCTGGCAGTTTCAGCTAAGCACCGCTTTGCAGACAGAGAAATGTTGGAATTATCGGAGCTTAAGGGTGAAAAACTTATGTTGATACACAGGGGATGGAGCAATTATGTTGATATGCTTCGTGATGAATTGTGGAGAGAGCATCCTGAAATAGAAATAGAGGATTTTGGTTTTTATAATGTTGATGTTTTTAATAAATGTGAGAATGAAAATAAAATGCTTTTGGCGGTAAAAAGCTGGGAGAATGTCCATCCGCTCATGAAAGTTATTCCGGTAGATTGGAATTATGGAATGTCATTTGGTCTGCTTTATTCAAAAGAACCATCTGAAAAGGTCAATAGACTTTTGAAAGCGATAAAACAGGTAAAAGGGATGGAGAATACATAAAGTGGTATTATGAGTTACAGCTATAACCTTTAGGTTAATACTGAATAACAAAACGGGACTTCTTATGAAGCCTCGTTTTTTGTATTATGTAAAAAGAATAAGCTGACCGAGAGAAAGCGAGGTATGTTTATTGAAAGAAGGCAGGAAACAAGCTAATAAAAAAATTAACGGGAGGAAGATGATTTGAAAAGATTATTATCATTATTATTATCAGTAACGATGGCGGCGGTTTTGATTGTTGGATGCGGTGTGACAACGGACACATCGGTCATAAAGACAAAGCAGTCATTAAAAACAACATCGGTAAGAAGCGGTAAAGATGACAAGTCAAAAGTTCTTGTGGTTTATTATTCTGCGACAGGTTCAACAAAGGCCGTTGCGGAGACGATAGCAAAAACGACGGGAGGAGATTTATTTGAACTTGTTCCGACCAAGCCATACAGTGACGATGACCTTGACTGGACAGACAAGAACAGCAGAGTTTCAAAGGAAAATAAGGATACAAGCTTGAGAGATGTTGAGCTTGAATATAATTCAGTTGATGATTTTGATTCGTATGATACGATTTTTATAGGGTATCCGATATGGTGGGGGATTGCGGCATGGCCGGTAAACAGTTTTGTGCAGTTAACCGATTTTAAAGGAAAGACAGTTATACCATTCTGTACTTCTACATCATCGGGAATAGGTGACAGCGGAAAACTTCTTGAAGAACAGGCAGGAAGCGGAAAATGGCAGGAGGGAAAGAGATTTTCTTCAGGTGCATCTTCTGATGAAGTGGAGCAGTGGGCAAAAGATTTAAATATTTAGATAGTTATTTGTAAAACTGATTATATTTGTACAATGTTCTATATATAGCAACAGTTTTACAAATGCACTAGATGGGAAACGGAGGATAAATACTATGAATAATTTTATTTTTGAGAATTCTACTAAAGTTTATTTTGGTAAGGACTGCGTGAAAGAGTATCTTTCATGTCTTGCAGGAAAACACGGTGATAAGGTTTTGCTTGCGTATGGTTCCGGTTCGATTAAGAAAAATGGAATTTATGATGAGGTTAAGGATATTCTTGAGAAAGCCGGAAAGGAGATTATTGAATTTTCCGGAATTATGGCAAATCCTACCTATGAGAAAGTGCTTGAGGGTGCAAGGCTTGCAAAAGAGGGTAAGGCAGACTGGATACTCGGAATCGGCGGTGGTTCGGTTATGGATTGCTGCAAGGCAGTTTCGATGGCGGCGGTCAGCGAAAAGGATATATGGGATGAATACTGGGCAAAACCGGGTGTTGTCGATTTTGAACCGTTGCCGCTCGGTGTTATAGTTACGGTAGCAGGTACAGGAAGTGAATGTAACGGTGGTGCTGTTATAACAAATGAGGCTTTAAAAGTTAAGACAGGCAGGGATTATCCAAAGTGCAATCCTGAGTTTGCGTTGATGGACCCTTGCTACACATATACAGTTCCTCAGAAACAGATGGTTTCAGGAAGTTTTGATATTTTATCTCATATTATGGAAACATATTTCAGTGAGCCGAATGAGGACAATGTATCAGATGATATTTCAGAAGCATTGATGAGAAGCGTTATCAAAAATCTGCGTGCAGCGATAAAAGATCCTAAGGATTATACGGCGAGAAGTAATCTTATGTGGACATCTACAATGGCAGAAAACCGTATAATCAAACTTGGCAAAAAATGTGACTTTGAGTGTCATCAGATGGAGCATCAGCTTGGTGCATACACCGACTGCAATCACGGATGTGGTCTTGCGGTACTGCACCCTGTTTATTACAGACATATTTATAAGGATGGACTTCCAAAGTTTGTAAGATTTGCAGAAAATGTCTGGGGAATTTCAAGGGACGGAAAGAGTGACGAGGAGCTTGCCAAAGCAGGTGTGGAAGCATTGGCTGATTTTATTAAGGAAATCGGACTTCCTACGACACTTAGGGAACTTGGACTTAAATCGGATGATAGCTTGAAAGAGATTGCCGAGTCTTGTAATATTGCACCGGGAAGTTATAAAAAAATGACTCATGAGGAGATTTATGAAATCTTTAAGGAGAGTTTTTAAATGCAATATGTCAAAATAGTATTATGCGTATTATTGTGTATAATATCACTCACCGGATGCGGAGACAAAAAAGTAATAGTGTTGTAAATTCAGATTCTTCATCAAATGACAGTGAGACAGTAGAAATGAAACAGAAAAATGATGATAAAAAAGAGACGGAACAGTTGTCAAAATACACATTAAAATCAAAGGTTATGGATGTTATCAGTGATTCTGTTTTTGGAAGTTATGGAACCGGAAATTTTGGTGAAAAAGATTATCCTGCTCCTGCCACTGTTATCCTGCAATACACAGGACTTTCAGAGGTGACGGGAAACGAACCTCCGACTTATGCCTGTGTAGGAACGAGTGATGGAATTGCATCATACCGCAGCATGGAAAGATATATTGCTAATATTAAAAGAAATGGTACAAATGCAAAGATAGAGGTGTTTAAAGGATTGTCACACGGATTTGGGCTGGGCGAGAAAACAGTGGCAAAAAACTGTCTTAACAATGCAGTAGATTTTTGGGAAAACAATATGAAGTAATAGTGTGAGAAATCATATATACAGGATTTTATCTGAAAAATCTGATTTTTCATACCCGGGATTTGTGCCTGATACAAATTTGCTATGTGCAAAAAAAGTGCAGAAATGGTGGTTGATATGAACAAAAAGCTTATGTTTAGGATTTTTATTGATATATGTATGACAGTGTGTCTGCTGCTTTTGATGCCGTACAGTCTTCTCAGTGAAACGGCACATGAGTGGATAGGTATGGTGATGCTTGTATTATTTTTGGTGCATCATTTTTTAAATATAAAGTGGCTTCATGGTGTTACAAAGGGTCGATACTCAGCTTTTCGCATAGTACAGACATTGCTTGTCGCAGCGATGATGGTGCTTATGGCTGGTTCTATGGTAAGTGGAATATTATTGTCAAACCATCTGTTTAAAGCAATCAGGGAAATCGTTCTGGCGACATGGGCGAGACAGGTTCATATGTTTTGTGCATACTGGGGATTTGCTGTTATGTCTGCACATCTCGGCATACACTGGAATATTGTTGTAAATATGACTGGAAGATTATTTAAGAAACCGTCAGCCGCACGCAGGTATATTGCAAGATTTGTGGCGACAATCGCAGCCGGTTACGGTATTTATGCTGTTCATAAAAGACAGATACCTGAGTATCTTTTAATGAAAAATCATTTTGTATTTTATGATTATACGGAAAGTGTTGTCTTTTTTATAGCAGATTATATTGCGGTGATGATACTGATTGCGTTTGTAAGTTATTATATATTACAACGAATAATCAATAATTGATACATTGAACAAGCCTGCACTTTCGATAGCATACCTCAAAAAGCCTCGATGTAGCCCACTACACCTGCGTTTTTTGACATACACTCTCGAAAGCGTATTCATGCTCAATGTATCAAAGATTTAATTTTCATTGTACTTGGCATTAAATTGAGAAACATATTTTATAAAAGGGTAGTATAGAAATATAAGTTAAAAGAAAGCAGGTGAAAAGTTGGAAACAAGAATACTTGGAAAAGATTTAGAGGTTTCTGCCGTTGGTCTTGGTTGTATGGGAATGAGCCATGCTTATGGCAGACCGTCTGATAAGAAAGATGCAGAACTTCTTTTAGAAAAAGCAGTGGAAATGGGCTGCACATTTTTTGACACGGCGGAGGTGTATGGGACGGCTGATGACCCGCATCACAATGAAAAGCTGATAGGAGAAATATTAAAACCTCACCGTAACCATATTAAGATTGCGTCAAAATGCGGTATCAGGTTTGATGAAACGGCAGAGGGTGTAAATAAGCCGCTTATTCCTGATGGCAGACCTGAGACGATAAAGAAATCGATTGAGGGTTCGTTAAAGCGTCTTCAGACGGATCATTTGGATTTGTACTACATACACCGTATCGACAATAAAGTTCCGATAGAGGAAACAGCAGGAGCCATGAAAGAGCTTATAGAACAGGGAAAGATTTTGCACTGGGGACTCTCAGAGGCAAAGGAGGACATTATAAGGCGTGCACATAAAGTGTGTCCGATTACAGCAATTCAGAACAGATATTCAATGATGTATCGTGATTATGAAGCACTGTTTCCTGTTCTCACGGAATTAAATATCGGTTTTGTTGCATTTTCTCCGTTAGCTAATGGTTTATTGACGGCGAGATACAATAATGCTTCGGAGTTTAGTGAAAGTGGAGATTATCGTAAGGTTATGCCGCAGTTTTCAGAAAGAGGAATAAAGGAAAATGAAAAATTCCTTGCATGGATAGAGGAGACTGCAAAAGCCAAAAATGCCACACCGGCACAGATTTCTCTTGCGTGGATGTTTGCAAAAAAGCCGTGGATAGTACCAATTCCAGGAACCAGAAAAATTGGGCGTCTTAAAGAAAATTTATTGTCGGTAGAAGTAAAACTGACGCAAAAAGAAGTAACTGAAATAGACAGTATGTTAGAGAAAATACCTATGTCGCAGGTGTTTGGCGGTTCTAAAGTTGAATGACATTTATATATAGGAATGTTGCAAATATAAATTTTAATATAAAAGTTAAGGATATTAGGCGGGAAGTAAAGAAATTTATTTTCCGCTTTTTAGAAAAGGATATATAAATGAGGACAAATATAATAAGAGCATTGATTATCGCAATGGCGGCTGTTTCATGTACTGCCTGCGGTTCTGCAAAAAAAGATAATAACAGTAATCTTGAAAGTGGAATTTCTGCAATACAGAAAGCATCCGAAGCAAAAAAGGATGGTGACAGTATGGATAAAAACGAAAATAAAACAGATGACCTTAGAGAGGGAACATCATCACAGACAGTTGCAACACCTAAAGATTTTCCTAAAGACTATGACTACGGAAGTGGTCAGATAACGGGCTGGTCAAGAGAGGAAATGTTAAAGAAAATGCCGGCTCCTGAGGGGAATGAAACTGTATTAAACACGAAACCAAATCCAAAAAAAATACAGGCTCTTTATTTATGGAAAGAGGGAAAAGCTCCTGCAAAAACAAAGTTTACAAAAGATATGACAGGTTATTTTGATGAGTGGGATTTCAGACCATATGTAACGGCAATCCCTGTTAAAAGCGGAGTAAAACCGAAAGGTGCAGTGGTGTTGATGGCTGGCGGTGCATATCAGTTCCGTGGCAATTATACAGACTCTTTGCCGACGGCAGCAGCTTTAAGAGAATATGGATTTCACACATTTATTGTTGATTACAGGCTTGAACCATACAGTCAGGAAGAAGGGGCATTGGATGTGGCAAGAGCGGTAAGATTTATCAGAAAAAATGCAGATGTTTACGGAATTGACAGAGATGATATAGCGGTGATGGGATTTTCGGCAGGAGGTATTCAGGCAGGAGAATTTCTTATGCACTATGATGAAAAGGTGACGGGAACAGAATTAGATAAAAGTTATGTACCCGATGAACTTGATAAAATTCCGGCACACGCATCGGCAGATGGAATGATATATTCGTTTTATGGCAGACTCAGTGTTGGAAATATGGATAAGACATGGCTTGCGAAAGGCAATCTGCCACCAACTTTTTATGTATATGGAACGGAAGATCCGTTTTATGACCAATTTGAACAGCAGTATAAAGTTATAAGAAAAATGGGAATAAAAACAAAGCGTATAGTATTAAACGGATGGCCGCATGGCTTTGGAGCAGACGGCAGCTGGGTAAAAGATTACGCCGCATGGCTCGAAGATGTATTTAATTCATAGTATTTAAATATGATATATAACCAAAAGGTTAATACTGATTAACAAATGGAGACTTCCATAAGTAATATATGCAATTTATAATAAGGGTATAAAAATGTACTCTCAGTATCTTCTCAAAACAAGTCATTTCGGCTGCATTTCCGATATACTGTTTCCATTTTCTTGTCGTACATACCGTGTACGCACTGCGAAAATGTCATTGTATATCAAAAATCCATCTCGAAATTCTTCGTTCAGAAGATTACGAGAGCACATAAAAAATTAAGGAGGTCACAGTTTATGAAACAGAAAAATACAAAATTGATTATGTCTGTCTGCTGTCTTGTACTTTTGGCTGGCGTAATTACGGGAGTGTCTGTTTTTGCAAAGGGATATAGTAAAACGGTTACTACAAATTTATCCTTGAAAAAAGGCGATACAAAGAAATTACAGTGGAAAAATATTTCAAAGACTGACAGAAAAAATATCAGTTGGAAAAGTTCTGACAGCAGTATTGCATCGGTAGATAAAAATGGAAAGCTGTATGCAAAGAAAACCGGAACGGCAACGATTACGGCGAAATATAAAAAGCAAAGTCATAAATATAAGGTTACGATAAATTCTAAAGTTAATAAAAATAAAAGTCAGGTAAACATAAAAAACAGCACTACACAAACTAAAAGTGATGGTGATACGGTAACAACAGGAACAAAGACATACAGAGGATTTGTTGTTGATAATGTATTACATTCTAAAAATAACGGTAATATTCATTACAATGTTTATATTCCAAATTCATACGATGGAACGAAAGATTATGCCTTGTATATAACTCTGCCGGGATACCAGGGATTGTATTTTCAGGGAGTTGCACAGAACATTAAAACAGAAGATTTTGGTTTTGAGGCACAAAAATATAATGAAAATATGATAATAGTTGCACCGCAGCTTGACGATTGGGATCAGACTTCGGCAGACCAGACGATAGCATTGACGGAATATTTTCTGAAAAATTATAAGATAGATTCATCAAAAGTATATATAAACGGTTATTCAGGCGGCGGTGAAACATTGTCACTTGTACTTGGAAAACGACCTGAATTATATACAGCTGCACTTATGTGCAGTTCACAGTGGGATGGAGCATACGAACCTGTAGTGAAATCAAGGACTCCGGTTTACTTTGTTATAGGGGAAAATGATGAGTATTATAGTTCCGACCCATTTAAAAAAGCATATCAGACACTTTATGACCTTTATAAAAAAGAGGGTCTTAGCAAGTGTCAGATTGATAAACTTTTGGTACTCGATGTAAAGGGAAGTGATTATTTTGCAGGAACAAAAGTAACATATCAGCATGGCGGAGGATATTTGTTCTGCCGTGATAAAGAAATCATGGGATGGTTGTTCAATCATTAGAAAGTAGCAGAGTGGAATGCAAATATGTGCTTGATTTATTAGAAAGTAGCAAAGCGGAATGCGAATATCGCTTGATTTATTGGAAAGGAGATAAAATATTATGAAACGAAGAAAGTGTATGCAGGTAATGGCTTTTTTATTTGCTGTTGTTCTTATGTTTGTGTAGATTATGTCAGTAAATACATATGGATTTGCAAAGACAGGCAAAAGAAGCCTTAATGTCAAAAATATGGTATTGACGGCAGGCAAAAGCAAACAGCTTAAAGTTTCAGGATTAAAGGCTGGCAAGGTGAAATGGTCAACTTCTAAAAAATCTGTTGCAAGTGTAGATAAAAAAGGAAAAGTAACAGCAAGAAAGGCAGGAAAGGCGGTTATCACTGCAAAGTTTTCAGGTGGAAAACTTAAATGTAATGTTACGGTTAAGGCAAAGAAAAAAACAACAAAAAAACCTGTAGCAACAGCAGTACCAACGGTTACACCGACATCAACATCTGATAATAAAGGTAAAGTATTGGTTGCGTATTTTTCATGGAGCGGAACAAGTGAGAGGATTGCTAAAAACATAATTGAACAGACAGGCGCGGATTCATTCCGTATTGAAAGAGAGATACCGTATAGTTCAGATTATCAGACAACGGCTTATGGTGATGCAAAAACAGAGGCAGATACAAACGCAAGACCTGCTATTAAAGACCCGCTTCAGTCAGTCGCACAGTATGATAAGATTATAGTATGTTATCCTATATGGTGGCATACGGCTCCAATGACTGTTGGAACATTTTTAGAGAGCTATGATCTGATAGGCAAAAAAATTTATCCTGTTTCACAGTCGGCTTCTATGGATAAATCCCAATATGATGAGTCAGTCACATTTATAAAGGGATGTGCTAAAGGTGCAACTGTAGACGATGGTATTTTTTCAAAAAATACTACGGAAATACAGACATACATAAGCAGAATAATAAATGAGTGATAGAAAGGAGACAAGATATCATGAAACGAAGAAAGATGGCAGCGTTGCTTATGGCGGCGGTTATGACAATGGGACTTGTGACGGGCTGTGGTACGGGCAGTACAGAGCCAGGTACGGCAAGTAATGGAAATTCGTCTTCTGCAAACACATCTTCAGAAAGCAAAGAAACAGGCAGCAGTACGACGGCTAAGGAAAGCAAGAATGATAATTCATCAAGCAAAAAAACAACAGGCGGTTCAGGAAAGGTACTCGTTGTTTATTACTCAGCAACAGGAAATACAAAAGCAGTTGCGGAAAGCATAGCAGATGCAACAGGCGGTGATACATTTGAGATAGAGCCAAAAGAACCATACACAGATGATGATCTGGATTGGACAAATGATAACAGCCGTGTAAGCAAAGAGCATGATGATGAAAGTCTGAGAGATGTTGAATTGAAAACAACAACAGTCAAAAACTGGGAATTATATGACACAGTATTTATAGGTTATCCGATATGGTGGTATGTTGCGGCATGGCCGGTAAATACATTTGTTAAAAATAATGATTTTTCAGGAAAAACCGTAATTCCATTCTGCACATCAGCTTCATCAGGAGTTGCTGACAGTGGACAGCTTCTCGCAGATATGGCAGGAACAGGAGACTGGCAGGATGGTGAGAGGTTCAGTTCGGGAGCATCCGATTCAGAAGTTGCAGACTGGGTAAAAGAATTGGGATATGCGAAATAAGTAAATAGAAAGTTGCGAAATTAATTATAGGTTATGTTAATTGCACAAATATAACAAATACCTAATAAAGTGTAAACAGAGAAAGGACATAAAATTATGGATAGATTTATAAAAAGATTTGGCAGAGTGATTACATTTTTACTGGCGGCGGTACTTGTTTTTAATGTATCAGGAAATGTTAATGCAGCAAAGAAGAAAAAGACAGTTGTTATTTATTTTTCAGCTACGGGAACGACAAAGTCAGTGGCAGGCAAGATAAAGAAAGCTACAAAGGGAAGTTTAATAGAAATAAAAGCATCACAGCCTTATACAGACGATGATCTTAACTGGAGTGATTCAAACAGTCGTGTGACTAAGGAACATAAGTCTGCATCAAGTCCTGCAAAGAGCAAAGTCAGACCTAAAATATCTAATATTAAGCAGATACAGAAAGCCGTAAAAAGTGCGGATATTGTGTATATAGGTTATCCGATATGGTGGGGTGAGGCACCGCATATTGTATATACATTAGTTGAAAGTACAAGTTTAAAAGGAAAGACAGTTGTTCCGTTCAGCACATCTTTGAGCAGTGGAATGGGCAGCAGTGGCAGTCATTTAAAAACAAAAGCCATAATTTCTAAAAAGACTAAATGGAATAAAGGCAAAGGTTTTTATGGAAGATCAAGCCAGAAAACGGTTGATAAATGGGTTAAGACAATAAAATAAAAATACGATAAGGACAGAAAGGAAACGATTATGAAAGTATTATTAACAAATGGAAGTCCTCACAAAGAAGGCTGTACCTACACTGCACTTAGCGAAGTGGCAACAGCTTTAAACAAACAGGGGATTGATACTGATATATTTTGGATAGGAAATAAAGCATTATCGGGATGTATTGCCTGTAAGAAATGTGTAGAGAAAAACCAATGTGTATTTGATGACAAGGTTAATGAATTTTTGAACATGGCAGAAGATTATGACGGTTTTGTATTTGGAACTCCGGTACACTGGGGCGGAGCTTCAGGAAGTATAACATCATTTATGGACAGAGTATTTTATGCAGACCTTTGTGGCGGTGGAAACAGGTTTTTATTAAAGCCCGCCGCTGTTGTTACATCAGCGAGAAGGGCAGGAACAACTGCGACATGGGATCAGCTTAACAAATATTTTGGTCTTATGCAGATGCCTATCATTACATCAAGATATTGGAACATGGTTCACGGTGCAACTCCCGAACAGGTGAAACAGGACATTGAGGGACTACAGGTAATGCGTGTATTAGGAAATAATATGGCATATTTCCTGCGTTGCAAAGAAGCCGCAAAGAAAATGGGAATTGAAATTCCTGAGCAGGAACCTATGGTATTTACAAATTTTATAAGGTAAAATGAAATAAAAAATATATAGAAAAGAGGTTATTATTATGTCAGAAAGAAAAAATTTTGGAGCACAGCCATTCCTTTTTCCACAGCCGGTTCTTATTATTGGAACATACGATGAGCAGGGAAAAGCAAATGCAATGAATGCTGCATGGGGCGGCATTGTAGGCAGGGATGAGATAATCATTGACATGTCACAGCACAAGACAACAGATAACATTAAACTTAACAAAGCATTTACGGTAAGTGCCGCTGATACTGAGCATATGGTTGAAAGTGATTATGTAGGAATGGTATCAGGAAAAGACGAGCCTGAAAAGATGGAAAAGGCAGGTTTCACCACAGTAAAAAGTGAGTATGTCAATGCACCTGTTATCAAAGAACTTCCAGTAGCTCTTGAATGTGAACTTATAAAAATTATAGATGATAATAAGTATCTTGGTAGAATTAAAAATGTAAGTGTGGATGAGAGCGTATTAGGTGAGGACGGAGAGATAAGCCTTCAAAAATTTGTTCCGATAACTTATGACCCGGTACACCATGGTTATTATAAACTTGGTGAAAAGGTAGGAAATGCTTTTAAGGATGGAGCGAAGTTGAAATAAGATTTTTGTTTGACTTTTTTTGAAAACACACATATAATAATTAACGAACGAGTAGCAGACTAGCGTAAATCCAGTTTTGCTACTCGTTTTTTATGTGTGTCTTATCACACATATTGATAAAATAATATAGTGATATAAAAAAGTGTGTAGCCTATCAGCGTAAGTCCAGCTTATGAGATGAGTACACACTTTTTTTATGCAGAAAAAAAGGGGCTAAATCCTCTCCTCGCATTGGAGCTCGGATTTTGCTTCGCAAAACAAGGAGGCTAAATCCTCTCCTCGCATTGGAGCTCGGATTTTGCTTCGCAAAACAAGGAGGATTATAAGATGGCAGAAAGTAACAAAATGAAGGAGATGCCGGTAAATAAACTCATGGTTCAGATGGGAATACCGATGATTTTATCTATGGCATTGCAGGCAGTTTACAATATCGTAGACAGTGCTTTTGTGGGAAACATGAGAGTTGGGAGTGAGTCAGCTCTTAATGCACTTACACTGGTATTTCCGGTTCAGATGCTTACGGTAGCAGTTGGAATAGGAACAGGTGTGGGAACAAATGCACTTCTTGCAAGAACACTCGGACAGGGCGACAACAAAAAGGCGGCAAAAATTGCCGGGAATAGTTTGTGTTTAGGAGTAATTATTTATGCGGTATGTCTGCTGTTTGGAATTTTTGGAGTAAAAGCATACATCTCATCACAGACCGTTGATGCGGAAGTTATCTCAATGGGAACTGGCTATCTTAGAATATGCTGTGTGATTTCTTTTGGAATTATTTTCTTTTCAATATTTGAAAAACTGTTACAGGCAACAGGTCGTTCACTTTACTCTACAATAGGTCAGGTAGTAGGTGCTGTGGTAAATATTATTCTTGATCCAATCATGATTTATGGAATTGGTCCGGTTCCTGAGATGGGAGTAGAGGGTGCTGCATATGCTACTGTAATCGGACAGGTTGTATCTGCTGTATTGTTGTTTATTTTCCATATTAAATTAAATAAGGAATTTGAGCATGGAGTAAAATTCATGAAACCGAATGGCAGAATTATCAGGGAAATCTATGCGATTGGACTCCCTGCAATTATTGCACAGGCATTAATGTCTATCATGGTATATGTGATGAATCTGATTTTGAAGTTCAGTCCGTCAGCACAGACAGCATATGGATTGTTCTATAAGGTACAGCAGTTTGTACTGTTCCTCGCCTTTGGACTTAGAGATGCAATCACACCAATTATTGCTTTTGGGTATGGAATGAGGAGTAAAAAGAGGATAAATGACGGAATCAAATACGGACTTGTTTATACGATTGTACTTATGATTGTAGGTGTGGCAATTACGGAGATTTTTCCGGGGGCTTTTGCAACTTTATTTAATGCAGGACAATCAAGAGAATATTTTGTTGGAGCAATGAGAATTATTTCCATAAGTTTTATTTTTGCAGGAATAAATGTAGCATATCAGGGAATATATCAGGCGTTGGACGGTGGCATCGAGTCACTGGTTATTTCGCTTCTCAGACAATTTGTGATTATTTTACCATTGGCGGGTATTTTTTCAATTTTTGTAAGAAACAGTCAGATGGGAATTTCATTGATATGGTGGGCATTTCCGATAACGGAAGTAGTAGCATGTGCAGTTGGATATGTATTTTTAAAGAGAATAAGAAGAAATAAAGTGGAAAGTATAAGTAAAGTATGATTTAGGTCAGAAAAAGTGCAGAGTAAAGTGTGATTTAGGTCGGAAAAAGTGTAGAATAAAGTATGATTTAGGTCAGAAAAAATGTAGAGCGGTATGTTGAATAGAACGGAAAAAATGTGATATACTCTTTTAAAGAGGTGATGATGAATGTATAGATTTGCGATAGAAAGTCTTTTGCAGTGGAAAGAAAAAGAAAACAGAAAACCTTTGCTCTTAATGGGTGCGAGACAGGTTGGAAAAACATGGTTAATGAAAGAATTTGGAAAAAAATATTATGATAAAGTTGCATATATATCATTTTATAATAACAAACGTATGGATGATGTATTTCAAATGGATTTTGATATAAATAGAATAATTATGAATCTGAATATAGAATCGGGAGTTACTATTACACCCGGGGATACTTTAATTATTTTGGATGAAATACAGGATTCGCCAAAAGTATTAGAATCTTTAAAATATTTTTGTGAGGAGGCTTCAGAATATCATGTTGTTGCAGCGGGTTCATTGCTTGGAGTTGCAATTCATGAAGATGTTTCATATCCGGTCGGAAAAGTAGATTTAATTGATTTATATCCACTTAATTTTAGAGAGTTTTTGTGTGCGGTGGATGAAAAAGGATTGTCAGATGCGTTAGACACAAAGGACTATGAACTTATTGATAACTTTTCGGAAAAGTATCTGTTTTGGCTGAAAAATTATTATTATACAGGTGGTATGCCTGCTGTTGTAGAAAGTTTTAGATTAAATCATGATTATGCCGAGGTAAGACACATACAAAGCGATATTGTGCGTCAATATGAGGGTGATTTTGGAAAACACATAGACAAACATTCACTACCAAGAATCAGACAGGTATGGGATTCAATTCCGATGCAGCTTGCAAAAGAAAATAAAAAATTTTTCTTTGGAAAGATAAAAAAGGGAGCACGCAGTAGTGATTATGAAATAGCCATTCAGTGGTTACAGGATTGTGGATTGATATACAAAGTCAGCCGTGTGAATGAACCACATATGCCGCTTAAGGCATACAAAAGCATGAATGTATATAAGTTATTTATGTTAGATGTCGGATTATTAGGAGCTTTAAGTGAATTAGAAGCTGAAACTATATTGGACGGTAATGATATGTTTGTTGAATTTAAAGGTGCACTTACAGAACAATATGTTTTACAGCAGTTAATATCAGATACGCGATACACACCTTATTATTTTGGAACCGACAAATCAACATTTGAACAGGATTTTCTAATACAGAAAGGAAAGGATATAGTTCCTATAGAGGTGAAAGCGGAAGCAAATATAAAGTCGCAAAGTTTGAAAGCATATTGTGAGAAATATCATCCCGAAAAAGCAGTACGATTTTCATCAAAAAAGTATATTGATCAGGGCTGGATGGAAAATATTCCATTATATGCGGTTTGCAATTTATAATATACTCAACTCCAAAATCCAGATGTTTCGCATCTGTAGCACTTTGTGTTATATGATTTTGTCGTTCACAAATTCGGTACAGGAGAACAGGTTCTCCTGCATTGCGAATTTGTGATATAATAATCATTAGAGAAAAATATAAGGAGACAAAATCATGAACATAGAAATAAAAGAATACACGAAAAACGACCTTAAGACTATGATACAGATATGGAATGAGGTTGTTGAGGATGGAGTTGCATTTCCGCAGGAGGAACTTCTTACAGAGGAGAGCGGAAAAGAATTTTTCAGGGCACAGACATACAGTGCGGTTGCAAAGAATAAAGAAAGTGGAGAAGTTTACGAGGAGATAAATGACAGGAAATGGAAAAATGAAAACATATATAAACAAATCTAATGATGAAATCATAAAAAAACATATAGCAAACATGAATGAATTTTGCATTGAAAATATAGATTTTGAGCAGGGAAAAGAACAGCTTCAAATGATATACAGGTATTATGTTAAGAGGTTTTCAAGTGATGAAATATCATATAAAAATCTTATTATATTAAAAGATGAAATGAGTCGCGATGTTAATATCGGTGAAAATTACAACAAAAATACAAGCCACTGGATGAAATATTTTGTTTCATGCAGTGGCAGTGAATGGAAAGAATTGTGGCAGGCATTATAAAATGACTTTATCTGTTCACATCCTACAAGATTTACTCATTGATGCATGGTCTGACAGATAATGGCTAATGTCATGTTCATGATTGTAGGTGAGCAGTAAGTTTGCTACTGCATCTGCTTATATTATATGCAATACTCATTAAAAGTAAAATAGAAATTTTAACAAAACTTATATCGTATTTTCGGCAAATTTGCACGAATATTTTCTAGTTCAGTACACTATCGTAGAGTGCTATATACTTGCCATGATTTCGCACTTTAGCTGCTACTTCAGTATCCATTTCTTGTGATTATTTGACAGGCTGGTGTCCGAGAGTAATACATTTATAAATAATATTAAATAATAGTTTAAAAGTCTTTGCATGGAATTGATATAATAAATAAAGTATAATATCATTGAACAAGTTGTTTAATAAAATAAGCTACATTTATGTTACAGGATATAAGGATGAGGAGGAACATAGATATGAAAAAGAAAACAATTATACCATTAAGTATTATCGTACTTGTATTTTTAGTGGCAAATATTGTTACATACGCATATTCAAATGAAAATTTATTTGAATTTTTCTTTGCTGATAACAACGCTGTACAGAAGAAAATAACAAATAATCTCTTAACAAGAGAAAATCAAAAAATTGAAATTGATAATTATGTTATTAAGCTAGAAGAAGGCCTATGTGAAAAGAAAACACAACTTGGATATCTGGTGATTTCAGTTTCTGATAAAAATGGTAATAAAGTGGATGCAGATATCGACAAAAAAAATAATACAATAAAATCATTTGGAAAAGATAACCGTTTTACATTTGAGTATGAAGCAACAGGTACATTTACTAAATATGCAGAATATAAAGAGAATAAATTATATATTTATGTTTCTTTTGAGATAAATAATGAAATTTGGCAGGATACAGACTTAAACAAATGCATAAAGATTACAGATACAGCAAAGAGAATCAATAAGAAATATAAGCAGTATAATTTTGATTTAAAATTTGCTGAAAATTGTAAAAAATTCAAGTCAAAAGATGGTGTATTATATCTGTCACCATTAGGTCTGAGATTTTTGACAGATACTACTATGGATGAGCTTGTAATCGCAATAAAAGATGAAAATGACAAAACAATTAATAGTTTTAGCAATAGTGATAATATGCTCAGTGAATCCGGTAAAAGGTACAAGGATATGACTAAAGTTCAGTATGCTGCCGAATTTGATGAATTGTTAGACTTAAAAAAGGTATATAATATTTATATCAACAAAAATAAATTGGAAGAAGTCAAGTAACAATACGATGTAAAATAAGGAGATTTCTAATGATCATTGACAGAAAAAATGTTGAAGACACTTTTAAAAAATATACTGATAATTATGATACAAGTGATGAGAAGATTAAACTTAAGGTAGACCACACTTACAGGGTAGCGGCTCTTAGTGAGAGGATAGCAATATCACTTGGACTTGATAAAGCTGATACAGACCTTGCGTGGCTTATCGGTATGCTGCATGATATAGGCAGATTTGAACAGTTAAAAAATTATGGGACTTTTTCGGATGCCGACTCTATCGACCATGCACACTATGGAGTTGAACTTTTGTTTGATGAGGGGCTTATATGGAAATTTGTTGATAAAACTAAATCAAAGGTAGATATTGAAGATGATAAATCAGAAGATAAGTTAAAAAAGGAATTTTCGGAGCTTGGCATATTAAAAACTGCGATTTTTAATCACAGTGCATATCGCATTGAAGAAGGACTTCCTGAAAAAGTACAGATGTTTTGCAATATTATAAGGGATGCTGACAAGATAGATATATTAAAAGTCAATTATGATGTAACACTTGAGGTTATTTATGATGTAACAACGGAAGCTCTTAAAAATTCTAAAGTGACTGAGGAGGTTATGACGGCATTTATGGAGCATCATGCCGTACTTAGAAGTCTTAAAAAGACACCTATAGACAATCTTGTCGGTCATGCGGCACTTGTGTTTGAACTTGTTTATAATGAGAGTTTTAAGATAGTGAAGGAGCAGGGATATCTTAAAAAGATGCTTTCTTTTAAATCTGCTAATAAAGAAACGATAAAGCAGTTTGAGTTACTTAACAGAGATATGGACGATTTTTTGAGAACAAAAAATTAATCGGAATATTTCTTCAACTGTAATAAGTTATGACAGATGGATGTTAGAAGATGGAAATAACCATTTAGGCATTAAAATCGACCATTTAGACATGATTTCACACAAGAAACATTTAATGTGGTAAAATGTAATTGTAAGAAAAATATATGTTGGGGAGGTGAAAAAGATGTTTGAAAAAAAGCTTGAAGATTTTTTAGAACATATAGCAGTAAAGCACGCAACAAGTGCAAGTTGTTATATGTTTTTTGAACCAAAGATGCCAAAGAGACTTGTGCAGATGATTAAGAAAAATAAGTAGCGTATTTTAAATATTAAAAAGGGAGGAGATTATATGATGAAGATTAGAAAAAAAATTGTAGCATATGCGATGGTCGCAGTGCTTTCACTTCAAAGTGCACCGATTTCAAAAGCAGCCGTATATATTGATTATGGTTTGCAAAGCAAAAATGCTACTGTGTCAGAAGTGAGTGGTTTTAGTGACAAATGGGCAACGATTATTAAAAATGCAATAAAATCATGGAATAATTCAGGTGCAGGAGTTAAGGTAGCCCAGTCGGCAAATCCTGTCAGCACTTTGGAAGTTGATTCTTATGCCGATAGCTGGTATGGTCTTACGCAAATATTGCAGCTAGATAATGGTTATATAAGCAAAGCCGGTATAAAGATAAATCATAGAACAATATCAGGTGATGCCTCCAATTTCAATAGATTTGCCCAGAGTACGGTTGTTCATGAAATAGGGCATTTATATTGGCTTGCGGACAATCCGGTTGAGTCACCGGCGGGATATGATATGTCTCTTATGAATCATGGACGAAACAGAAATAAAATATATGAGCCACAGGTTTTCGATGTTTCAAATGTAAAAAGAAAATACAGCAGAAAAGCTGCTTATGATATATCAGATAGTATGACTGACGATACCGTAAATTATATAAGTGTAGATGAACCTGAGTACAATCAGGCTTCAAAATTTGTAAAGGCGGCGGATATACTTGTTTCGGGAACTGTTGCTGCACAGGAAACAAAAATGCTTGAAACAGGTACAGATAAAGAGAAAATGCCATATACGATATATAAGATTGAAGTTAAGGATAAATATAAGGGTGATTGCAGCAGTACGATATATGCAAAAAGACTTGGTGGAAAAATAGATGGCAGAGATAATATATTATCGGGTGCGGCTGACATAAATGTAGGAGAGTCATATGTATTTGCATTGAAAGATTATGGAAATGGTGATTATGGTTTTGTAAATACAACACAGTCTGCAATGGCACTAAAAAAATCTTCTATATATGAATATGGCGGCATCAACAGAAAGGATGTGCTTGCTTTAGCAGATACGGCATCTGTCCGGCGTATGACTGCGGATGAAAAAATATATGGAACGGAGAAAGAATTAAAAAAAGCATCCGATGTTGTGGTAATAGGTGAGGTTATAGATTACTCATATGAAGTTATTGAGGATAATTTATATACTATATGGAAAGTAAAAGCTGACAGAGTTGAAAAAGGAAAAGAAAAGTCAGAGATTATTTATATAAAAACACTTGGTGGAAGAAAAGATACCTTAATAAGTCTTGTGGAAAATATGACAAAGATAGAATGTGGAAATTCATATAAGTTTTATCTTAAAGATTATGGTACAGATTATTATGGACTGACAAATTACAGTGAGAGTATTATAAAACTCAGGGTGGTGACTATTATAGATTAATAAATTATACCAACGGCATTTTTCAGAGAGAGCATTATGATTTTCCAATGAAATTTATACAAAGAGCAAGCCGAAAGGCTTGCTCTTTTATACACTTTATACATAAGTAATTATCACACTTCCGAATTTAACTTCTCCTGTCAGATAAACAACAGGTGAACCGTTGCTTTTATTGCGATTTCGTTCTTCTATAGCACCTGCAAAGACTGAAGCTTTCGGTATAATCTGCCATTCTTTTGGAATGAAAAGCTGTGTAGAACCAAAACTCTGTCTGACATGGATCTCAGCAGACTCAGATATTATCTTTGCACTGTCAAAGTAAACTTTGAGTTCTCCGAATGAGCAGTCGAGGTCTGCTTTTTTAAAATCACCCGTGTTTATATATTTAGCCGATGCTCCAAAGCGGTTACTTCCATAGAAAGTATCGTTTGTATCTTCATTAAATACAGTCTGATGTCTGCCAACTTTGTCAGGGTCATCATAATCGTCCCATTCTGCGTGCTTGTTTTGGTTTGAATATTTATAGTTAAAATTCTTTTTTGGAAACAACATTGAAAAACCTATTGTCAGCAGTAAAGCAACAATAATAACAATTTTTGTTGATATATGCGGAAGTCCTAAAATGTTGTCAAATATTATCCATAAAAAGGCAAGTGAGAAGAAGAAACCTGCGAAACTTCTTTCTATAATTGAATTTATCGCTGTTCCGACAAAGATAACACCTAATATAAGTTTAGTTATGCTTACCGCAAGTGTTACAATGTGAAGCTGGCATAAGATAAGATAGCAGGCTACTGCGATGAGCATAAGCCCCCAAAAAATTGAATTTCTGTTTCTGTTCATGTTTAACCTCTTTTCCGTGCCTGATATGGCACTAAAATGTGTAAAGTTATTGTTGAAATTTTGCCGGTACCGTAATATGACAGGTTTATGTCAAATGATTTAAAATGCTGTGTAATATGTAATGCTATCGTTTATGATAATTTAGTGTATGATGATTTTACAATTTGTGAAATCGCCTCTCCTCCATTTTATTTTTCAGCATTTTATAATATGCTCTTGAAACATAAACTTCTTTGTGCGTGTTATTAAATGATATAACACTTGATGCAGCAAGGTTTCTCTGTATTGAGTAGATAAGACTGCTGTTTACTATGGCTGATTTTGATATCCTGATAAAGGCTGCCGGGAGGATTTCTTCAAGTTCATAAAGTTTATATTTGGTTTCATATGCATCTGTTGCAGTATGAGCATATATAACAGAACTTTCTGTTTGAAAAAATAATATTTCATTTAGGTTCATATAATATTCGGTATCGCCCTTGTAAAAAATTATCTGGTTTAAACTGCCGTTTCCGGCATCATAGCTGGCAAGCATTTGTTGTAGTTTGATAATATCCGGTGTAAGTTTGTGGCATTTGATGATGATTTCAGGTTCGCCTTCATCTGTCATTTCTAATAGTATTTTCAATTTTTTCATTCTCCCTTTTATGGTATTTCAGGTAATTGCAAAATATCATTTTTCAATATAAAATTGAATTTATTTTAGTCATAGATATGATAGTTTCGCAAATGCCTATATTGATGTCCCTTACATGATAAGATTAAAACATATGAGAGATTTTATGTAAATAGGATTTTGGTAAGTGGTAGATTTTTGCTGGTAAGTGGTGAAAAATGATAGATTACCTGCTTGTATGGGCATATGAAAATTGATATAATTTAAAATACTATCAAGGAAATCACCAACTTCTATTGTGCATAGCCATAAATGATGGTTGAGGATTTGCCTGTATCAGATGGGTACAAGCATATTCTGATATGTTTACAGCAAAATCACAGCGGATTGCAAATATTCGCTTGAAAGAGGGAGGAAAATGCTTATGAAACACAATTTAAAAAAGAATGAAAAAAAGAAAAAAGTTGTATTTATCAACGGATGGAGAAAGATGTGCAGTATGGTACTTATATTCAGCATGGCAGTATCACTTGGTTCAGGATATGTATCATCACAGAGGGTGGAAGCTAAGGCTTATGACACATCAATGTCTCAGTTTAACAAACAGTATCTCGATACAAACACTTTTACGGTAAAGGGTGAGGCTTATCTTGTCGGCACTGACAATGTTGCAAAGATAGGAAGTACGCAGACTGTTTATTCGGTGCCGGAGGGTACGAAGATTCAGGGAAAAACGATAAAATCCAAATATCTGCCACAGGATAATAACCAGACTGTCAAATATATCTGGAACGGCAGTGGAAATGTAGTTGGTGGAGGAATAGACTGGATAAGTGATCATAACTCCAGTGCAGCTTTCTTAGAGTATGAAACCACAAAATTCAAGGTACTTGCCTATGATGACCAGTGGGTTATCGTGTGGAGTGAAGGATATACACCATATAAAAACCTTACGGAATTTCAGTCGTGCAAAACTTATCTTGTACAGACGGCACACCGTCCGGGATTTTACCGTGTAAAGAGAGAACAGGTATGGCTTGATATGGGTCGTTATGAAAGCACCACCCCTAAGGATGGGGAGAAAGTTACTATTAAGGCAGAGGGCAAGACAACGAAGGCATTTGTCGGTATAAAACTTTTTAACGGAATACCGTCATGGGGGGATTCGTACCGTGTACCGATTAACACAAAGCTTCAGGTTGTATCTACAGAGCCGATAGAATCTAAGACAAAAGGTGACAAGTCAAAATACTATAAGATATATTTCAACGGTAAAAATTCCGTAGATTATATGACATATAAAAGTTCCGGATATTATTATGTGAATGCGAAGTATGTGAATCTATATAATAAAGATACAAAAGTTCCAAAGGAAGCTAAGGAAGGCAAGGTTTATAAACTTGCTGCAGGTAAAGAACTTAATGTATATGAGGAAAAGAGTACGACAAGTACGGTTCTGGGTGCAATGGAAAACGATGTCACAGTCGAATATTTTGCTGATGAGACAGATGATACATGGACAACTATATGGTTTAACAGTAAAAAAGCATATGTAAAGAGTTCATACTTTTCAAAGTCTACAGCCGTAAGCGGTGGAAGTAAGGTTACTAATCTGCATATAAAAGATATTGTTAATAATCAATATGTCGTTGGCTGGGATGACCTTTACAACAGCACGGGATATAAAGTAGGAGTTATTACTTCATGGGATAAATTTCTTCTTGCAGCGAGTAAACAGATACCGGGCAGCAGAAATTATGAACTTATAGAAGATGCTGATATTGAAACAAATTATTATAAGGTAAAAAAGTCCTGCTTTAATAAGAGAAAAACGATAGATATTTTTGTTTACGGACCGTCAAGCAAAGTAAGTGATACAGCACATATGACGCTTTCTGCACCGCCTGAGAGAGATGTAAAACCGATGGCAGAAACGAAATTATCTTATAACAAGAAAAAGAAGAAGTATGTTACGAAAAAGAATATTACGAAAAATACAGTAAAGATAGTGAATTTTTATACAGATTATGCAAAGTATGAACTTCAGTATTCTTCAAATAAGAATTTTAAAGATGCTAAAACTATCACTAAGTCAGGTGGAAATGTAAAAAAATATACAGGAAAATCTATTGTTATTAAGGGACTTAAACCTAACACAACATATTATTTTAGACAGAGATACAAGGCAGCGGTCAAGACAGATGCCGGAACAAAGTATCTTATTGCACCGTGGTCTAAGTCATTAAAGATTAAAACGCTTGCTAAGTAAAATAAATGTGTAAGTGCAATAAAAAACAGCCGGGTTCGATAAAATCGAATCCGGCTGTTCTATGTTTTTGTTCTGTATCATGCATGGAACAATAGGCAAAATATCCATACATGATAAAGTTTTACTGGTTTTGATATAAAAATATAAGCATAATTTACATGATGAATAAATATTCATATGATGAATGTTATTCATCATGAATACTATCCATCGGTTTATTTTGAAACGGCTTCTACGCGAATAGTGTTTGTTTTTCCTGATACACCGCTCACCTGACCGCCGGTGAGGACAACATTGTCGCCTTTGTTTAAGTTAAATATTTTCTTTGCATGATTCATTGCGTGATAGAACATGACATCAACAGAGTTAAATTCCTCGCTGAGAACAGGAGTTACCCCCCAACTCAAATTTAATTTTCTCCATGCTTTTATGGATGTTGTCATGCCGATTATGTCAACAGGGCAGCGGAAACGGCTTACCATACGAACTGTATTTCCTGAAAGTGAACTTATGACAATACCCTTTGCGTTTGTGTCAATAGCCATTGCACAGGTAGCGTGCGATATGGCATCAGTATTATCCTTTATTCTGTATTCAGTGGTTCTGAAGCGTTTCGCATAGTCAATATTCTTTTCCGTATATAATGCGATTTCTGCCATGTTTTTAACGGCAGCGACAGGGTATTTTCCTGAAGCTGACTCACCCGAAAGCATTATTGCCGATGAACCATCATAGACTGCGTTTGCAACATCAGAGATTTCTGCTCTCGTAGGGCGGGGATTCTGTATCATTGATTCAAGCATTTCAGTAGCAGTTATAACTCTTTTTCCGAGAAGTCTGCATTTTTTGATAAGATATTTCTGGATGGCGGGAACTTCTACAAAAGGAATTTCCACACCTAAGTCACCTCTTGCTACCATGATTCCGTCAGCAATCTCACAAAGTTCTTCAATGTTTTCGACACCTGAGCGGTTTTCTATCTTAGCGATAATATCAATATCTGAACCGCCGTTTTCATTTAAGAAGTTTCTAAGGTCGAGTAAATCCTGTTTTGTTGAAACAAAAGATGCTGCGACAAAATCAACCTCATTTTTAATACCAAAAAGCAAATCTTTTTTATCCTGTTCGCTCAGATAAGGCCCTGTCATCACATGATTAGGGAAATTCATGCTCTTGCGGTCGGACATTTCTCCTCCGACCTTTACTTTACATATGGCATCATTTCCTTTAAGTTTAACAACCTCAAAAATAAGTAAGCCATTGTTTACAAGGATGGTGTCACCGATTTTCAGCTCATTTATAAGATTTTTGTAACTGACTGATACACGCTCATTGTTTCCCTCAACCTCGTCAGTAGTAAATATAAAAGTGTCACCATCTTTCAAAGTAATTTTATGATTTTCAAATGTGCGTATCCTGTATTCAGGACCTTTTGTGTCGAGCATTATCGCTATTGGAAGACCAAGTTCTTCTCTTACTTTTTTGATTCTGTCTATCTTCTGCTGATGTTCTGGATGAGTTCCGTGAGAGAAATTAAGTCTCGCAACATTCATTCCTGCCATGCACATTTGTTTTAATGTCTCTTCGTTTTCACTTGCCGGACCAATGGTACAAATAATTTTAGTTTTTCTCATGATGAGTAGCTCCTTTCAATTAGCCGATTTACTTTTCAGTGCTTTTATTTATCATATCATCGCCATGTTCGCCGGTAGCATCAACATCGCTGCCCGAAAACCACAATCCAAATGCGGTAAGACCAACAATGAATAATATACCGATAATAATCAAAATGATTCGTAACATAACTTTTCCCTCCTGATATATGTTGGTACAGTGATTTTTTTAACCGTACATATGATAAAAAGCTATGTTAAATTTTCTTTTTTCCATCCTTCATATGTATATAATCGATGATAAAGGCTGTTGACCTCGGCTCACAAGCGACTGAGATATATTCAGAAAGACCTTGATACAGAGGGATATGTATCGTATCAGATATGTTTGCCAAATACAGCAGCGACTTGTAGGTGTTTGAAAAAGTTCGTATTTTATGAGAAATCTCAGGACGGGATATAAGCTCCTGTCTGCCAAGCATCTCTGGAGTACATATATCTTCGCCGGAAGATGTTATGGATAAATTATATATTGCCTCTTCAGAATGAACAGATGCAGCCTGATCAATAAAAGGTGTGGATATGGTTGATGTGTAAGAAACAAGGCAGGAAAGAATTATACACAATGTAACAAGTAAACTTGTATATCTGCATTGTTTTTTATTGAAACGCATATCTGCTCCACCTCCTTTTTAAAAAGCCGCTCATAAATTACTTATAAGAATAGCACATTGATATCAATAGGGCAAATATATTTTTGTAAAATTTATTGGATTTATAAATGTAAGAAATGTAAGGCTGAACTGTTACGGATTATATGAACTATTTATGATAATGTCCTAATATACTGCAAAGGAAATTGAAAGAGTCTGATTACTCGCGAAATTATCGTCGTTTTTCGACAACTAAAAGAAAAATTAAAAAAAATTTGATTATTTTATTTGTTTTTATGTCGTATTATGATAAAATATGTACAAAAAATACTTGTTTATGTATAAAAATAAGTGGTTATATGCCGTGATTATAATGGTATAGAATAATAAAAATGATGAATAGTTTTGTGTCTGAGCACACCTGGCATAAATTTTATTTATTGGTGTTCATACTTTATATGAGGGCGTAATCACCAAAAATGCAAAAATGTGTGCAGAAATGAGGCGTATGTATGAAAAGAAAAATATTATCACTTTTAATGACATTATGCATGGTGTTTTCTTTGACATCCTGTGGAAGCGGAGGGAAAATTGTTGACCTGGTCACTAATGATACCGGCGAAAAGACGGAGGTATCACAGAACTCAGATACGGCGAAAAAAGCTGCTGATACGAATAAAGCCGGAATGAATACTATTTCTAAAGAAGAGCTGAAGATAGGTGTTCTTTATATAGGAAGTGCATCGGAGACTTCAGGTTATACATATGCACATGAGATAGGTATTCAGGGTATGGCAAACAATATCGGTTTGTCGGATAATCAGATAGTAAGAAAAGAAAGTGTAAGTGACAGTGATGAGAAAGCTATAAAAGAGGCTTTGCAGGATTGTGTTGATAAGAAATGTAATGTAATCTTTGCGACAAGCTGGGGATATATGAACCAGACTGAAAAATTTGCGGAGAAATATCCTGACATATATTTTGCACATGCAACGGGTTATCGGAGCAATGGTAAAAATTTTACGAACTATTTCGGCAGGATTTATCAGGCGAGATATTTATCAGGTATAGTTGCAGGGCTTAAGACAAAGACAAATAAGATAGGTTATGTTTCTGCTATGGGTACGGACAACAGAGAGTGTACCGGAGGTGTTGACGCATTTGCGATAGGTGTTGAGTCGGTAAACAAGGCTGCAAAGATAAAAGTTGCCGTGACAAATTCATGGTACGCACCGGATGATGAAAAGAAAGCATCAGATGCACTTATAGCAGCGGGGTGTGATGTGCTGGCACAGCATTGTGATACGACAGCACCACAGGAAGCTTCACAGGACAACGGTACATGGTCGATAGGTTACAATTCAGATATGAGTAAGGAAACACCAAAAGCAACGCTCACATCTGTTATCTGGAACTGGAGTGCTTATTACACATCATATATAAGTAGTATCATCAATGCTTCATATGATGGCAAAAATTATTATGGTGGAATGAAAGAGAACCTTGTAAGCCTTACGGAACTGTCATCACTTTGTGAGAGAGATACAGAGGATAAGATAAAAGAAGCAAAGGAAAATATCATTTCAGGAAAGTTTGGAGTGTTTGACGGAGTGTTAAAGACAAACACGGGAAAGACTGTAGGAAAAGAGGGAAAGACACTTGATGATGCCACTATAACAGGAAAGATAAATTGGTATTATCACAATGTATCGCTGATAAACTGGAAATAGACAGGGGGTATGCCGTTATGAGGATATTTGAAAACTGGAAATTAAAATATAAGATTTTATTTGTGGCACTTTTGCCAATTCTTGTGGTATGTATAGCCGTGATGGTGATTAATAATACGGTTATAAAAAATACTTTACTTGAAAAGACAAAAAATGAACTTAAGGCGACGGCGGAGGCTTTGAGTGCCGCTTACAATCAAAATTCAGGTGAGTATTTCCAAAATGATGACGGCGAAATATGGAAAGGTACATACAATGTATCACTTTCACAGAAGCTGGTTACGGAAATGAGCGAGAAAACGGGAAGCAGTCTCACATTTTTCTATGGAGACAAAAGGCTTGTAACTTCCCTAAAAGATAAAAAAGGCGATTACATTCTTGGTTCAAAAGCAGGAGATTATCTAAAGAAAAATGTTCTTGAGGGAGGAAAGGATGTATTTACAAGTCGTGTCAGCGTAGAAGGGACTATGTATTATGGCTATTACATACCGGTAAAGCAAAATAACAGTGACGACATAATCGGAATGATATTTGCCGGTATGCCGGCAAGGGAAGTTGATAAGACAATAAATCTCGTTAGCGGACTGTTGTTTTTGATATTAGGTATTGTGCTTGTTTTAACGATATTTGTCAGTGTACTTGCATCAAAGGAAATTGCATCGGCGATAGAGGATAGTGTACTTGTCGTACAAAATATGGCATCGGGAAATTTAAATGTAAGTATAAACCGGAAAAATCTCGGCAGAAAAGATGAAGTAGGTAAACTTTCAGCCGGTACGAAAAGCCTTCGTGAAAGTCTTGGCAATATGATAGGTGCAATATCGGATAATACACTTAGTCTTGATGTTGCATCTCAGGATATGAGTAATATCGCAGGGCAGGCAAGTGACGCTATGGACTCGATAAGTGAAAATCTTAAGAGTGTGCTTGAAAGTGCCAAAAATCAGGCAGAAGTGACTGCAAGTGTTGATGACAATGTCAATAATATCAACATGATGCTCAAACAGACCGGGGACGAGGCAGACGGACTTTCAGATGCAGCGGATGATATGCTTGGAACGGGCAGAGAGGTCGATAACAGTCTTAAAAATCTTTACAATTCAAACGAAGAAGTTCTTGATGCGATAGAGAGGATAAGAAAGCAGACGAGCGAAACGGATATTTCTGTTGATAAGATAAAAGAAGCGGTAAATCTTATAGCGTCCATTGCAGAGGAGACAAATCTTTTGAGTTTAAATGCGTCCATAGAAGCGGCGAGAGCCGGGGAGAGTGGAAAAGGTTTTGCTGTTGTAGCTGTTGAGATAAGTAAACTTGCGGAACAGAGTAATGCGGCATCTGCAGACATAGAAAAAATGATAATGGATCTCGGACAAAATTCTGAGAGAACAGTAGAGACTATGGAAATGGTTCAGGATGCGATAAACAGACAGTCGGATGATATGAACAATACCAGAAAGATATTTGAAAAGGTAAAAGACCGCATAAACCTTGTAGCAAAAGGTGTTGCAAATATTAGGGAAGCCACGGAGAGACTGGAAGGCGAGACTACATATATAGCTGAGGATATTAACGGACTTAATGCGGCAGCAAACAAGAATATGGAAAATGTAAAAGAGACAATGGAAGCCGGTGAGGAAGTCCTTAAAGTAGTGAAGAATGTCAGTAGTATGTCCGTGAATGTCAATACAGCCGCTAATGAAATGATGCAGTCGGTTGAAAAATTCAGAAAAAAGTAAATATAAGATAGTAAAAGCCTTATCATCAGTGATAAGGCTTTTACTATCTTTAAAGAAAAAAGAGGATTGAACTATCAGTCTTTGCTGATAGTTCAAAAAATAATGTAAAAAATGTGTACTTAATTGTTGATTAAGTACGGTACAAAAAGGAGTTGGTCTGCGATAGAGGGAGCTATCACAGACCCAAATGAAAAAAATGAAAAAGAATCTATCTCAAACATAAGTCAATAAGCTAATTTAGTTGTTGTCGAAACAGGTGACAAAAATAAGAATCACTGTATGTTTAAATTCCTACTTTTGTTTTACTCACCCACTTCATTTATGTTTATAAGTACATTATATATGTTAATTGTGTTTGTTTTGTGTTTCATTTATGAAGTGATTGTGAAAATAAGCCCTTAAATCTAAACAAAATCTAAAAAAACACCGACAGAAGGTATGTTTTTTGTCGGTGCTTTTAAAAAGTATTATTTTAAAGTAATAAAATAATTTATTTGTACTTGTATAAGTATTGTATATTAAAAATTTAAAATATATAAATATGATTAAATCTGTCCATATTTCTTAAGAACAGCCTGTATTCTTTCAGTAGGGTTTAACAGATCACTTATTGACTGGTCATGATTGAGTGTGTCAATAAGGAGAGCAACATATTTGCTCATATCAACATTGATATAGTAATCTCTTTTTAGAACTTCTTCAGGCTGATATACAAGATTTGTAGTAAGAACTTTGTCGATAAGTCCTTTTTCGTGAGCTTCATCAAATTTTTCCATTCCGTTTGTGAAAAGACCAAATGTAGCAGCTACAAATATACGGTTAGCTTTTCTTCTCTTTAACTCTGTGGCAACATCTATCATACTTTCGCCTGAAGAAATCATATCATCAATAATAATAACATCTTTTCCTTCGAGGTCTGAACCTAAAAATTCATGTGCTATGATAGGATTTCTTCCATCGACAATTTTACTGTAATCACGGCGTTTATAGAACATTCCTACATCAATACCGAGGACATTTGCATAATAAACGGCGCGTCCCATAGCACCTTCGTCAGGACTGATAACCATAAGGTGGTCAGTATCAATCTTGAGGTCATCGACATTTTTAAGGAGAGCTTTTATAAACTGGTATGTCGGCTGAACCGTTTCAAAACTCTTTAAAGGAATGGCATTTTGAACACGAGGGTCATGTGCATCAAAAGTGATAATACTCTCAACACCCATCTGTGTAAGTTCCTGAAGTGCAAGGGCACAATCGAGTGATTCGCGTGCACTTCTTCTGTGCTGGCGGCTCTCATATAAGAAAGGCATAATAACAGTGATTCGTCTTGCTTTGCCACCGACAGCGGCAATAATACGCTTAAGATCCTGATAATGGTCATCAGGAGACATATGATTTGTCTGACCACATACAGTATAAGTCAGATTGTAGTTACATACATCTACTAAGATATAAAGATCCTGACCTCTGACTGATTCTCTGATAATACCTTTTGCTTCGCCGGAACCAAATCTTGGGCACGCTGAATCAATGATGAATGAGTCTCTGTTGTAGCCTGCAAAAGAAGCCGCAGTAGCATGATTTTGTGCTCTGTCATTTCTCCAGTCAACAATATAGTCATTGACTCTTTTTCCCATGTCCCTGCTGCTCTCAAGTGCAAGAATACCGAGAGTACCATAAGGGATTGTTTCAGCTAATTTGTCATGTCGTTTCATAATAGTTTGTCCTCCATAATGTATTTGGATAAAGGAAAATAAATAATTTTCCCAGGTTAAGAGATAGCAATCTTAATGCGTATATCGTCACCGGCTATCATATAAAAATTATAATATCCGGTAAATCTTGAAAAGATACGCTCACTGTATCGTTCTCTCAATTCCTGAAATGAGAGATTTGTTGATATAATTGTTGATTTTTGTTTCATGTGTCTTTCTTCTATAAAATAATACAACTGGGAAGTTGTAAAACTGTTTGCAAGTTCTGTGCCCAGATCATCAATGATAAGCAGTTCACAGTTTAGAATGTATGAGACTTGTTCGTTGTTAATATACTCATCAGTCTTATAGAACTTATTTTTTTCTAAAATATCAAAAAGCTGCAAAGAAGTCAAGTACACAACGGTATGCGAGGTGTCTAAAAGCTCTTTTGCTATGCAGTGTGTAAGAAAAGTTTTTCCAACACCGGTTTCACCATAAAAGATGAGGTTATCATATGCCGTGTCAAAATGTTTAACAAAGTCAAGACAAACATCTCTGACTCTGAGAATATTTTCACGCGCTGTTAATGATAAATTTTCTATAATATGACTGTTATCATAAAAATCCGGGTTAAAAGTATTAAAATTCTCTTTTTCAAGTATATCAGATAAATTTGAATTGGCATATAAAGAATTTATCTCATATTGTTTAAGACAGTGGCATGGTTTATTATCAATATATCCTGTGTCCATACAGTCTTTACATGAATAGATAGGCGAAAGATAATCAGCCGGATAACCGTTTTTTGTAAGAAGTTCAATCTTTTTGCTGACAAGCTGTGATTTTTTTTCACGGTATGTCTGTTCATCAAGTTTTTCATCAGGACTAAGAAGTTCCATGCGTGCCTGATTTGTGGAAAGATTGATGATTTCGTTTTGAATTTCCTTAAGTTTTGGAATTTTGTTAAAAAGCTTTTCATATCTTGCTGCAACAATGCGTTTGTTTTTTAATCTCAACTGGTCATACTTATACATGATATCACGATATTGAGTGTTTGATAATCCCATAAATTTCCTCCATTATAAAGATATGTACTCTCGGTATCTTCTTAAAACGATTTGTTTTGGCTGGATTTACGATATACTGTTTTCATTTTTCGTACACTGTGTACGCACTGTGAAAATGTCATTGTGTATCAAAAATCCATCTCGAAATTCTTTGTTCAGAAAATTCCGAGAGCACATAGATGGAAAGTTTTGCTGTTGCTGGTTCAGCGTGCAAATCTTTATTATCTGTTTAAAAGTTTTTTTTCGAGTTCACTTATCTCAGCGTGAGATGTATCTCTCTGTCTGAAAGTGTTAAATTGGTTTTTCTTTACATAACCATTAACGGAGCTGCCTGTTGTGTTATATCTGTAGCTGACTGAATTTGAGTTATCCTTTTGTGATTTTTTGTCAGCTTTGTTCTTGGCATATATTTCGTCAGCTTTTTCAACATCGAGTAATGTTTTTATACCTGATTTATGCCAGTTGTCGAGTATGCCATCTGTATATTTGAAGTCTGCTTTCTGGATTTTTAACATTGTGCGGTTGCACGCTTCAAGAATTACGCTTAAGTCAATGCTCCAGTCTTTCTGCCACTTTTCAACAAACTGTTTTTCAATCATTGCGAGAGGTCTTCCAAGTCCAAACGCTTTTGATATGGCGGTATGTGCCGTATTGTAATCAGTAGATTCTTTTTTTGCATCTTCAGGTGTTTTTACACCGCGCTCATGCCAGGCTAATGCAACAGCCTGTATGTAGCTTGAATTACTCTTTCCGAGTGAGATACAATATTCATAAAGATGAAGAAGTAAGTCGGAAGAAAAGTGCAATGTACCATAAAGATATGATATAAGTTCTATCTCATTTGGCTTGAACGGTCTTTCAAGAAACGATTCGATAACCTGACATGCCCATTTAAAATCCTGATTTGAGGCAAGTTCTTTTAATTGTTTAGGGGAGACAGTAACAGGTTTGCTGTTTGAAAATCTGTTTTCTGTTTCTTTAGTGCCGGAAAAAGGCATCTGTTCAGTACTTGCTATATCATCAATTACTTCGTCAGTCTGTGTATCCCTCTTTATGGATTCATATACATCATCAGGGTTATACATATCTATGGAAATTAAGTTATCTTCATTATCAACAGTGATGCAGATAAGCCCTTTTTTTTCCCAATGCTGTAAAGCACGAATAATATCTCTTTCGGTGCTGTCCATTTTATCAGCAAGCTCGGAAACCGATATGTCCGTTTTTCCAGCCTGGATATATTCTGACAGGTAAAGATAAACTTTTACATAACTGCCGTTTGCATCAAGCATAAAATGCTCGATAAAAGCATTGCTTATCACTGTATTCGGTTTTATATATCCCATACAGGAGAAAACATTTTCCATGATAAACCTCGTTTCTTTGTAGTATAAAATTTATGATATACATAGTCCACCGAATTGTATTTTATCATGTTTTAAAAATGTTTCAAGTCATTGATGTAAAACAGCTATGTGGATTGATAAAATGTGGATAATGTGGAAAATGTTAATAATAGGACAAAATGCCTGAAATAGCTATTATACCGGGAATAAAAATATCCACAATGGATTGTGAAGAATTATTAACAATCTATTGTGGATAATGTGGATAACTTATTTGTTGACGAGTGCTTCGCCTATGGATACTACATTTCCGGCACCCATAGTTATCAACAAATCACCGTTGATACAATTTTCAAGTAAAAATTTTTCAATTTCATCAAAACTTGGAAAATAGTATGCTTTTTTGCCAAGTTTTTCAAGCTCCGCCTGGAGTGTTTTTGATGAAATGTCGCCCGGATCCTGTTCTCTGGCAGCATAAATATCAGCAAGAACAATATTTTCTGCAAGTGAAAGAGCCTGTGCAAATTCTTTTAAAAGAGCTCTTGTTCTGCTGTAAGTGTGCGGCTGGAAAACGCACCAGAGGTGTTTGTGTGGATATTTCTGTGCTGCAGCAAGTGTAGCTGCGATTTCTGTCGGATGGTGTGCATAATCATCAATGACAGTAACACCGTTAAATGTACCTTTAAGTTCAAAACGGCGTTCAGTTCCGACAAAATCAGAAAGACCATTTAATATAGAAGCTTCGTCTATTCCATAATATTCTGATAAAGCTATTGCCGAAAGTGAATTTGATATATTGTGCCTGCCAACTACATTAAGCTTAATCTGCATATCTGTTTTCTGGCCGTTTCTTATGAGTGTGTAACAGCCATGACCTTTTTCATCAAAGCTGATGTCTGATGCAGAGTAATCGGCACCATCATCAAGACCGAAAGTGATGACCTTGCATTTGAGTCCGTCTGTTATCTCGTTTAATTTGTCAATATCCTTATTTATAACAAGGACACCGTTTTCAGGTATAAGTTCTGCGTATTTGCGGAATGAATGTCTTATGTCGTCAATGTCTTTGAAGAAATCAAGATGGTCTGCATCGACATTTAAGATGATTCCTGCTGTAGGATGGAATTTTAAAAAGCTGTTTGTGTACTCGCAGGCTTCAGTGATGAAATTCTCTGAATGGCCGATGCGGATATTTCCGCCTATTGCATCAAGAATACCGCCTACTGATATAGTAGGGTCTTTTTTTGCCGCAAGAAAAATCTGTGACAGCATTGAAGTGGTAGTAGTTTTGCCGTGAGTACCGGAAATGCCGATGGCATTTGGATAATTTTTCATGACCTGACCTACCATTTCAGCTCTTTCCATCATAGGAATACCAAGCTCTTTTGCCCTGACAAATTCAGGATTGTCAGGATGAATTGCAGCAGTGTAAACCACAAAGTCAATATCTGCTGTAATATTTTCGGTTTTCTGTCCATATATGATATTTATGCCTAAGCTCTCAAGATGATCTGTTATCTTGCTTTCTTTCATATCTGAGCCACAGACATTGAAGCCGTTTTCATGAAGAAGCTGGGCGAAACCGCTCATGCTTATACCTCCGATTCCGATAAAAAATACTGTGCATGGATTATTAAGATTTATTTGATACATAATTCCACCGTCCTATCTGTTTTTATAAGTTATCTCTTCTTATATTAAAACAATGAATGGAAAAAAACAATTACAAAATAAAAATGTAATAAAAATATAAATTATTTGTAATTAAAAGGGATTAAAAAACTTATTATGGATGCACGAATTAAAATTTAGAATTAAAGAGAAAAAGCTGATGAACTAAAGGAACAACAAGGAAATTTTTGCTAAATATATATACATAATAGGTAAATCATGAAAAAATTTGTTAAATATTACAAAAAATAGTTTAAAAAAAATGACGAATTTGTTCACATTTTGTTCATGATGTGTTATAATAAATTGCACGGGGAATGAATATACTATATTGTCACAAAAAAATCCGTAATTGTGAAATATGAAATTTCGTAAAAGGTCATAAATGGTTTATTCCATTGCCTTGAACTTATAGGTGGACAAGTAATGGGTGACTGTATATATATGAATTTCAAACGAAAAAACATAAAAGGGGTGATAGTGTGATTAAAAAAGAAATGATAGCGATGCTTTTGGCAGGCGGACAGGGCTCAAGACTTGGAGTTCTCACTGCTGATGTTGCAAAACCGGCAGTGTCATTCGGAGGAAAGTACAGGATTATTGATTTTCCGCTTAGCAACTGCATTAATTCAGGAGTAGACACGGTAGGTGTTCTTACACAGTACCAGCCGCTTAGGCTGAATACACATATTGGAATAGGTATTCCGTGGGATTTGGATAGAAATGTAGGTGGTGTGTCTATACTGCCACCATATGAAAAGAGTGCAAGCAGTGAATGGTACACGGGAACGGCAAATGCAATCTATCAGAATTTAAAATACATGGAATATTTTAATCCTGACTATGTGCTTATACTTGGCGGAGATCATATTTATAAGATGGATTATGAGGTCATGCTTGATTTTCACAAGGCAAATAAGGCTGATGTTACACTTGCAACGATTCCGGTTCCTATCGAGGAAGCAAGCAGATTTGGTGTAGTGATAACTGATGATAGCGGAAAGATTCAGGAGTTTGAGGAAAAACCTGAGCATCCGAGAAGCAATCTTGCTTCAATGGGTATTTACATATTCTCGTGGCCTGTTTTAAGAGAGGCACTCATAAAGCTTAAAGACCAGCCGGCGTGTGATTTTGGAAAACATATTATTCCTTATTGCCATGAGCAGGGAAAACGCATTTTTGCATATGAGTACAACGGATACTGGAAAGATGTAGGAACACTCGGAGCATACTGGGAAGCAAACATGGAACTTACAGATCTTATACCTGTATTTAATCTTTATGAGGAGTATTGGAAGATTTATACAAAGAGTGATAAGATTCCACCGCAGTTTGTATCAGATGAAGCGTCTATTGACAGATCGATTATAGGTGAAGCTTCAGAGATATATGGCAATGTAAGTAATTCTGTTATAGGTACCGGTGTATATATTGCACCCGGAGCTGTAGTAAGAGACTCCATCATTATGAGTTCATCATATATTGATGAGGGCACTGTTATAGACAAGGCTATAATTGCAGAAAGTGTAAAGATAGGAAAGAATTGCAAGATTGGTGTCGGTGAAGAAAAACCAAACAAGTTTAAGCCTGATATATATGCTTTCGGACTTGCGACTATAGGTGAGGATAGTGTTATCCCGGATGGAGTAAGTGTAGGAAAGAATACGGCTATATCAGGAGTGACGGAACTTAGCGATTATCCAAACGGATTGCTCGACAGTGGTGAAAGTTTGATTAAGGCAGGTGATAAGGTATGAGAGCAATAGGAATCGTGCTTGCTGGAGGAAACAGCAGCAGAATGAAAGAGTTATCAAACAAAAGGGCAGTGGCAGCTATGCCTATCGCCGGCGGATACAGGAGTATTGACTTTGTTCTTAGCAATATGAGCAATTCGCATATCCAGAAAGTAGCTGTATTTACACAGTACAATGCAAAATCACTTAATGAACATCTCAATTCATCAAAGTGGTGGGATTTTGGAAGAAAGCAGGGAGGTCTGTATGTGTTTACACCTACGACTACACCGGAAAACAGCTATTGGTACAGAGGAACTGCCGATGCTATGGCACAGAACCTTGATTTTCTCAAATCAAGCCATGAACCATATGTTGTAATCGCTTCAGGTGATGGCGTTTATAAAATGGACTACGCAAAAGTGCTCGAATACCATATTGCAAAAAAAGCAGACATTACTATAGTTACATCGACGGTTGATGAGAGAGATGATCCAAGTAGATTTGGTGTTATAAATACCGATGCTGACGGCAGAGTTACTGACTTCGAGGAGAAGCCTATCACGACAGACGGTCGTCAGGTTTCAACGGGTATATATATAATAAGAAGACGCCAGCTTATAGAACTTATAGAAAAAGCTGCTGAGGAAGAAAGACATGACTTTGTAACAGATATTCTTATAAGATATAAAAATGTCAAGAAGATATATGCTTATAAGATGGATACATATTGGAGCAATATCGCATCAGTTGATTCTTATTACAATACAAATATGGATTTTCTTAAGAAAGATGTGAGAGATTACTTCTTTAGACAGTATCCTGATATATATTCAAAGGTTGAAGATCTTCCACCGGTTAAATATAATCTCGGTTCAAATGTGAAGAACAGTCTTGTTTCGAGCGGTTGTATAATAAACGGTTCGGTAGAAAATTCTATTCTGTTTAAAAAGGTGTATGTTGGAAATAACTGTACTATCAAAAATTCCATCATTTTAAATGATGTATATATAGGAGATAATACTCACATTGAAAACTGCATAGTTGAGAGCCGTGATACTATCAGGGCAAATACAAGTTATGTAGGAGAAAATGGTCAGATAAAGATTGTTATCGAAAAGAATGAAAGATATGCACTATAATAGGAAGAAATACATTTAAAAAAGAATATATAAAGCATTAGCACATCATGGCAGTTTGTCATGATGTGTTGTGGTGATAAAGGAAAAAAGGGGGTTAAGCTGTGCAGATAACAGATATAAGAGTACGAAAGCTTACAAAAGAAGGAAAGATGAAAGCTGTTGTATCGGTTACATTTGATGATGTATTTGTTGTTCATGACATAAAAGTCATAGATGGCGACAAAGGACTGTTTATTGCAATGCCAAGCAGACGTGCGGGAGACGGTGAATATCGTGATATAGCACATCCTATAAATTCAGATATGCGTGACAGGCTTCAGAGTGAGATACTTGCAAAGTATGAAGAAGCTGTTAAAGAAAGCAGGGAAAATGAAACTGCTGAGGAATAATATGCGGCAGCAGTTAGTATGTGATACTGTAAAACTAGAAAATATAAAAATGGTATAAGGTAAAAATCGCTAAAAGCATCGTATAAAAACGATGCTTTTTGTGCATTTTGTAGAAAAATAAAAAAAGTTGTGAAAAACTGAAAAAAGGCTTGCAAAACCTTTTGAGTCGGTGTATAATAGCAACTGCTGTGACATTGATAGCTGTGAAGCGTGAGGTTGCTGCCTTGATGGCAGGTTTTCCGTGGAGCGAATGTCAAGTTAGGAAACTGGCGACAAGTCACTGTACAACAATTTGATATCTTATATGTAACATTAGGAAACATATTTAGATAAGGCGGGATTTTCTGCGGCTTAATTGTAAACCATAGCAGGAAACACCCGGATAAGTGTACAGTCACCACTTGTTCCGCTGAAATTAGCAGACTTGGCAAAAAGCCAGATCAGTATGTCTGCAAAAAGTGCGAAAAGGAGGCGGCTTTTTTTATGGCAACAAATGTAATGAGAATTACACTTAAAGCGTATGACCACAATCAGATCGATCATGCTGCTGGAAAGATTATTGAGACATTGAAGAAAAACGGGGCAAAGGTTAGCGGTCCTGTACCTCTTCCAACAAAGAAGGAAGTTGTAACAATTCTTCGTGCCGTTCATAAGTACAAGGATTCCAGAGAGCAGTTCGAGCAGAGAACTCACAAGAGACTGATTGATGTTATCGCTCCTACACAGAAGACTATCGAAGCTCTTACTAAGATGGATATTCCTTCTGGCGTAGCAGTCAATCTTAAAATGAAAGAAAAATAATTCTGAGAATATCTCAGTTTGGAATGTTTCTTATATTATAAGAAAGAATTCCTATTTGAAATGAGTAAGTCCTTAGGGTTTATATATAAATCGCGTAATATGCGGTTCGAGTTTTTGGTTTACGAACTTGCACATTATAGACCGTCTAGGATGATTTCAAATTTTTTAGAATTTGAAATCCGCTGTAGATTAACAGGAGGTGCAAAACAATGAATAAAGCTATTTTAGCTACAAAGGTCGGTATGACACAGATCTTTAATGAAAACGGAGTTTTAACTCCAGTCACTGTACTTCAGGCTGGTCCTTGCTATGTAACACAGGTAAAGACAGTTGACAATGATGGATACAGTGCAGTTCAGGTAGGTTTTGTTGATAAGAAAGATAAAGTTATCACAAAAGATGCCTCAGGTAAAAAAGAAATCAAGAGAAGTCATGGTGTTAATAAGCCATTACAGGGACATTTTGCAAAGGCTGGTGTTTCTGGAAAGAGATATCTGAAAGAATTCAAGTTTGAAAACGCTGAAGAGTACACACTCGGTCAGGAAATCAAAGCTGATATCTTTGAAGCAGGCGACAAGATCGATGCAACAGGAACTTCAAAAGGTAAAGGATTCCAGGGTGCAATCAAGAGACATGGTCTTCACAGAGGACCTATGGGACATGGTTCTAAGTTCCACAGACACGCAGGTTCAAATGGAGCTTGTTCAGATCCGAGCCGTGTATTCAAGGGTAAGAAGATGCCTGGTCAGATGGGTTCAGTAAAAGTTACTATCCAGAACCTTGAAATCGTAAAGGTAGATGCAGAGCAGAACTTAATCTTAGTTAAGGGAGCTGTTCCGGGACCTAAGAAAGCTTGTGTAGTATTAAAGGAAAGCGTTAAGGCTTCTAAATAATTCTTTTAGAAAGGAGGAAAACACAGATGGCTAACGTATCTGTTTATAATATGGAAGGTAGCGAAGTTGGCAAGATGGACTTAAATGACAATGTATTCGCTGCAAAAGTAAATGAACATTTAATGCATATGGCTGTTGTTTTACAGCTTGCAAATAAACGTCAGGGCACACAGAAAGCTAAGACTCGTTCAGAGGTCAGAGGCGGTGGAAGAAAGCCTTGGAGACAGAAGGGAACAGGTCATGCAAGACAGGGTTCTACAAGAGCTCCACAGTGGACAGGCGGCGGAATCGTTTTCGCTCCAACTCCTAGAGATTACTCTTTCAAGATGAACAAGAAAGAGAAAGCAGGAGCAATTAAGTCTGCTTTGACAACAAGAGTAAATGAAGAAAAATTCTTCGTATTAGATTCTCTTAAATTTGATGAGATTAAGACAAAGAAAATGGTTGCTGTACTTGATGCATTAAAAGTAAACAAAGCACTTGTAATCCTTGATGGTGAGGACAATGCAAATGTTGCAGTTTCAGCAAGAAACATTGAAGGAGTAAGAACTGTTCCTGTAAATGCAATCAATGTATATGACATTATGAAATATGAGACAGTTATTCTTACAAAGAGTGCTGTAGCTAAAATCGAGGAGGTGTACGCATAATGGCAGATTTAAAGTATTATGACATCATCCAGAAGCCTATTATCACAGAGAAATCTATGACAGCTATGGAAGAAAAGAAGTACACTTTCGCTGTACACACAGAAGCAACTAAGGCTCAGATTAAAGAAGCTGTTGAGAAGCTTTTTGAGGGAACAAAGGTTGCTAAAGTCAACACAATGAACTTAGACGGAAAGACACGTCGCCGTGGTAGAACAGTTGGAAAGACAGCTAAGTCTAAGAAAGCTATTGTTAAGTTGACAGAGGATAGCAAGGACATCGAAATCTTTGAAGGTCTGTAAGATACAGCCCTAAAGATGAGATAAAGCATCCAGAGGTCGGAAATATCGCGTGGAAAACCTATCGCGCGAATCATTTTATAATGAGTATTGAAAGGAGAAAATGTCATGGGAATTAAATCATTTAACCCATATACACCTTCTAGAAGACACATGACAGTTGTTGACAGAACAGAGCTTTCAACGGCTGCACCTGAGAAGTCGCTCACAGTGTCATTGAAGAAGAACGCTGGTCGTAATGCTCAGGGTAAGATTACTGTAAGACATCGCGGTGGCGGTTCAAAGAGAAAATACAGAATCATTGATTTTAAGAGAAATAAAGATGGTGTTCCAGCAACAGTAAAGAGTATTGAGTATGATCCAAACAGAACAGCAAACATTGCACTTATCGCATATGCTGATGGACAGAAAGCTTACATCCTTGCTCCAGAAGGACTTAAGGTTGGACAGAAAGTTATGAACGGTGCTGATGCTGAGATCGCAGTTGGAAACTGTCTCCCACTTGAAAATATTCCGGTTGGTACACAGATTCACAACATCGAGCTTATGCCTGGTAAGGGTGGACAGCTTGTACGTGCAGCAGGAAACAGTGCACAGCTTATGGCTAAAGAAGGAAAGTATGCAACGCTCAGACTTCCTTCAGGCGAAATGAGAATGGTACCTATCGGTGCCCGTGCAACAATCGGTGTTATCGGAAACGGTGAGCATGCACTTGTAAACATCGGTAAAGCAGGACGTAAACGTAACATGGGTATCAGACCTACAGTTCGTGGTTCTGTTATGAACCCTAACGATCATCCACACGGTGGTGGTGAAGGTAAGACCAGTGTCGGACGTCCGGGTCCATGTACTCCTTGGGGTAAACCTGCTCTTGGTCTTAAGACACGTAAGAAGAACAACAAGTCAAATAAGATGATTGTTAGAAGAAGAGATGGTAAAGCCTTAGCTAAATAATATATACTGAGAAATGTTGGAGTAAGGCTTCAGCCTTAGCTAAATAATTTATTTAACAGGCAGCCACATGAGTTGAATTGGATTAGCCGGTGATCATTATACCGGCAGAATGGAGGATACAATGGCACGTTCATTAAAAAAAGGACCTTTTGCTGATGCCAGCCTTCTTAAGAAGGTAGATGCTCAGGTAGCATCAGGTGACAAGCAGGTTATTAAGACATGGTCTCGTCGTTCCACTATTTACCCATCATTCGTAGGTTTGACATTCGCAGTACATGATGGAAGAAAGCATGTACCTGTTTATGTTACAGAGGATATGGTTGGACACAAACTCGGCGAGTTCGTTTCTACAAGAACTTACAGAGGTCATGGTAAAGACGAAAAGAAGAGATAATATATAAATTGATGATGCTATGTGTGGCACAAGCCACCGTAGCAATTTCACAGAACTTGAAAGGAGGCTTCATCAAATGGCAAAGGGACATAGATCTCAAATAAAGAGAGAGAGAAATGAGAACCAGAAAGACACTAGACCTTCAGCAAAATTATCATACGCTAGAGTATCAGTACAGAAGGCTTGTTATGTGTTAGATGCCATCAGAGGCAAAGATGTAGAGACAGCAATCGGTATTTTAACATACAACCCAAGATATGCTTCAAGCATCATTTTAAAATTATTACAGTCTGCAGTTGCAAATGCTGAAAACAACAATGGAATGAATCCTGCTGATTTATACATTGAAGAGTGTTTCGCAAATAAAGGACCGACAATGAAGAGAATCAGACCAAGAGCTCAGGGTAGAGCTTACCGCATCGAAAAGAGAATGAGCCATATTACAATTATTCTTAACGAGCGTTAATAATTGCATCTGGTCTATGAAAGGAGAATATAATGGGACAGAAAGTTAATCCTCATGGTTTAAGAGTCGGCGTTATCAGTGACTGGGATTCTAATTGGTTTGCAGAGGAGAAATTTGCAGATTACCTTGTAGAAGATTACAAGATTAGAGAGTTCGTAAAGAAGAAGTTATACAGCGCCGGAATTTCAAAAATTGAGATTGAAAGACCTACTGACAAAGTTAGAGTTATTATTCATACAGCTAAGCCTGGTTTCGTAATCGGTAAGGGCGGCGAGGAAATAGAGAAATTAAAGAAAGAGCTTGCAAAAGTTATTGCTAGAAAGACAGCACTTGACATCAAGATCATGGATGTTAAGAACCCTGACAAACACGCTCAGTTAGTAGCTGAGAACATTGCTGCACAGTTAGAGAACCGTGTTTCTTTCCGTCGTGCAATGAAGTCTGCAATGGGTAGAACATTAAAGACTGGTGCAAAGGGTATCAAGGCATCTGTTTCAGGTCGTCTTGGTGGAGCTGATATGGCTCGTACAGAGTTCTACAGCGAAGGTACTATTCCACTTCAGACTTTGCGTGCAGATATTGATTATGGTTTCGCAGAGGCTGACACAACTTATGGTAAAGTTGGTGTTAAGGTATGGATCTACAATGGTGAAGTACTTCCAACAAAGAACAATGCCAAAAAGGAAGGGAGCGATAAATAATGTTAATGCCTAAGAGAGTTAAACATCGTAAGCAGTTCCGCGGTAGAATGACAGGAAAAGCGCTCAGAGGAAATAAGATCACAAATGGTGATTTCGGTATTGTGGCAATGGAGCCGGCTTGGATTAAGTCAAACCAGATTGAAGCAGCCCGTATTGCTATGACACGTTACATCAAGCGTGGTGGTAAAGTTTGGATTAAGATTTTCCCAGATAAGCCGGTAACAAAGACTCCAGCCGAAACTCGAATGGGTAAAGGTAAAGGTGCTCTTGAATATTGGGTAGCAGTAGTTAAACCTGGTCGTGTAATGTTTGAAATTTCAGGTGTATCTGAAGAAGTAGCCAGAGAAGCTTTACGTCTTGCAACACACAAATTACCTGTTAAGTGTAAGATCGTATCTCGTGCAGACTTAGAAGGAGGTGCGGGCAGTGAAGAGTAAGCAGTTTTTAGAGGAATTAAGAAATAAATCTGTTGAAGAATTAAACGCTGATTTAGATGCTGCAAAGAAGGAACTTTTCAATTTAAGATTCCAGAATGCAACAAATCAGTTAGACAATACAAGTAGAATCAAAGAGGTTAAGAGAAATATTGCCAGAATTAAGACAGTGCTCGCAGCACAGAATTAATTTGCATAACTCATTAACATGTTGAACGCAATCAACTTTGAAAGGAGGACACGATCGTGGAGAGAAATCTTAGAAAGACTCGTGTAGGTAAAGTAGTAAGCGATAAGATGGATAAGACAATCGTTGTTGCAATCGTAGATAACGTAAAGCATCCACTTTACAACAAGATCGTCAAGAGAACTTACAAGTTAAAGGCTCATGATGAAGAAAATACATGCAAGATTGGTGATAGAGTCAGAGTAATGGAGACAAGACCTTTATCAAAGGATAAGAGATGGAGACTTGTTGAAGTTATCGAGAGAGCTAAATAATTCATCAATATTATATAGAGCGTATGTAAGACAAGTTAATATATATATTCGTGATTGATAACCGCATTATTATGCGGCAGAAAATGGAGGTAAACATGGTACAGCAGGAATCAAGACTTAAAGTAGCTGATAATACAGGTGCTAAAGAACTTCTTTGTATCAGAGTTATGGGTGGTTCAACCAGAAGATATGCCAACATCGGTGATGTCATCGTTGCTTCTGTCAAAGATGCAACACCAGGCGGAGTTGTAAAAAAAGGTGATGTTGTTAAAGCCGTTGTAGTTCGTACAGTAAATAGTACACGCCGTCCTGATGGTTCTTACATCAGATTTGATGAGAATGCAGCAGTAATCATCAAAGATGACAAGACACCAAGAGGAACTCGTATCTTTGGACCAGTCGCTAGAGAATTAAGAGACAAACAGTTCATGAAAATCGTTTCATTAGCACCAGAAGTGTTATAAGGAGGTGTCACACAAAATGGCAACTAGCAAGATTAAAAAGGGCGATACAGTAAGAGTTATCGCTGGTAAAGATAAAGGCAGAGAAGGCAAAGTAAGTTCTGTAAAGAATGGTAAAGTCGTTGTTGAGGGCATCAACCAGGTTACAAAACATGCTAAGCCAAGCCAGGCAAATCCACAGGGTGGTATCGTACAGCAGGATGCAGCAATTGATGTATCAAATGTTATGTATGTTAGCAATGGAAAAGCTTCACGTGTCGGATTCAAGATTGAAGATGGCAAGAAGGTTCGTTATGCAAAAGCAACTGGTGAAGTAATCGACTAATTTCAGAAAGGAGGCAGTTAGCTTTGACTCGTTTAAAAGAGACTTATCAGAATGAGATCGTTAAAGGAATGACCGACAAATTCGGTTATAAAAATGTTATGCAGGTACCAAAGCTCGCAAAGATCGTTATCAACATGGGTATTGGTGAAGCAAAAGAAAATTCAAAAGTTTTAGATGCAGCAGTAGCTGAACTTGAAATCATCGCCGGACAGAAAGTTGTTACAACAAAGGCTAAAAACTCTGTTGCTAACTTCAAAATCAGAGAAGGCATGCCTATCGGATGTAAAGTTACACTCCGTGGCGACAAGATGTATGAGTTCTTAGATCGTCTTGTAAATTTAGCATTACCTCGTGTACGTGACTTTAGAGGTGTAAACCCTAATGCATTTGATGGTAGAGGTAACTATGCACTTGGAATCAAGGAACAGTTAATCTTCCCTGAAATCGAATATGACAAAGTAGACAAAGTAAGAGGTATGGACATTATATTTGTTACTACCGCTGAAACTGATGAAGAGGCTCGTGAATTATTAACACAGTTCGGTATGCCTTTCAAGAAATAAGGAGGTAATTTCATGGCTAAGACTTCTATGAAAGTTAAGCAGCAGCGCAAAGCTAAATTCTCTACAAGAGAGTATAGCCGTTGTAGAATTTGTGGTCGTCCACATGCTTATTTAAGAAAATACGGAATTTGCAGAATCTGCTTCCGTGAGTTAGCTTATAAAGGACAGATTCCAGGCGTGAAGAAAGCAAGCTGGTAAGGAGGTAAACTAAGATGATGACGAGCGATCCTATTGCAGATATGCTTACAAGAATCCGTAATGCAAACACTGCAAAGCATGATACAGTAGATGTACCTGGCTCAAAAATGAAGGTTTCTATCGCTGAAATCCTCAAAAAAGAAGGTTACATTAAGGATTTTGAAATGATAGATGTTGATGGAATCAAGATGATCCACATCACATTAAAATACGGCGCAAACAAGAACGAGAAGATTATTACAGGAATCAAGAGAATTTCTAAACCTGGTCTTCGTGTTTATGCTGGAAAAGATGAACTTCCTAAGGTACTTGGTGGACTTGGTATTGCAATCATTTCTACAAACAAGGGTGTTATGACAGACAAGGAAGCTAGAAAAGAAAATGTTGGCGGCGAGGTTCTTGCATTTGTTTGGTAATCCGGACGATGCAACCCTAAGCTTAATATAAACCGAAAGAAAATATGGAGGTGCGGCATATGTCACGTATCGGAAGAATGCCTATCGCGATACCATCAGGTGTAACTGTTGATATTGCAGAAAATAATAAAGTGACTGTAAAAGGACCAAAGGGAACTCTTGAGAGAGTTTTACCTGCAGAGATGGAAATTAAGAAAGAGGGCGAGGAAGTTATCGTAAACCGTCCAAACGATCTTAAGAAAATGAAATCTTTACATGGTCTTACTAGAACTCTTATCTACAACATGGTTGTAGGTGTTACAGAGGGCTATCAGAAAGAGCTCGAAGTAAACGGTGTTGGTTACAGAGCTCAGAAACAGGGAAAGAAACTTACACTTTCTCTTGGATATTCTCATCCTGTTGAGATGGAAGATCCAGAAGGTCTTGAAGTAATCGTTGAAGGACAGAACAAAATTATCGTTAAAGGTATCGATAAGGAAAAAGTCGGCCAGTACGCAGCTGAAATCAGAGAAAAGAGAGCTCCGGAACCTTATAAGGGTAAAGGAATCAAATACTCTGATGAGGTTATCAGACGTAAAGTTGGTAAGACAGGTAAAAAATAAATTTCGTGAAGGCAAAAGTGAGGATGGTCTTGACAGCAAATGTCATGTTTACATGACAATATTGCTGTGGAGAGCATACGAACGCGCCCGCGAGCGAGGAAATACGAAGTATTTTCGAGCTTTTGTCTGAACAGGCAAACAAAAAAAGTATAAGGAGTGAATATACGATGATTAAAAAGCAGTCAAGAAGTGAAGTTCGTGTGAAGAAACACATGAAGGTTCGTAATCGTTTCTCAGGCACAGCCGAGAGACCTCGTTTAGCTGTATTTAGAAGCAACAATCATATGTACGCTCAGGTTATCGATGATACTGTTGGTAATACTTTGGTATCAGCTTCAACTTTACAGAAAGATGTTAAAGAAGGTTTAGAGAAAACTAACAATGTTGAAGCAGCTGCTAAACTTGGCGAAGTAATCGCAAAGAAAGCATTAGATAAAGGTATTACAACTGTTGTCTTTGATAGAGGCGGTTTCATATATCAGGGTAAGGTTAAAGCTTTAGCTGAAGCAGCAAGAGAAGCAGGATTAGAATTCTAATATTGGTTGGGATTCGTGAATTGATTTAGGAGGAAAACTCATGAAACGTACAATTATTGATGCCAGCCAGTTAGAGCTGGAAGATAATGTAGTAACAATCAAGCGTGTTACCAAAGTAGTTAAAGGTGGACGCAACATGAAATTTACTGCATTAGTAGTAGTTGGCGATAAGAACGGACATGTTGGTGTTGGTCTTGGAAAAGCAACAGAAATTCCTGAAGCTATCCGTAAAGGAAAAGAAGACGCCATCAAGAAACTTGTTGAAGTTCCTATCGACGAGAACGGCAGTGTACCACATGACTTAACAGGTAAGTTTGGTAGTGCATCCGTACTTATTAAGAGAGCTCCGGAAGGTACTGGTATCATCGCAGGTGGTCCAGCCCGTGCCGTACTTGAGCTTGCAGGTTACAAAAACATCCGTACAAAGTCTCTTGGTTCTAACAACAAGCAGAACGTAGTACTTGCAGCAGTAAACGGTCTCAGCAACCTCAAGAGACCTGAAGATGTAGCAAAGGCTCGTGGTATCTCATTGGAGGAACTTTTAGGCTAATTGTTTAAACTGAATGGAGGCTATTATGGCAGATAAGTTAAAGGTTACATTAGTAAAATCTACAATCGGTGCCATTCCAAAACAGCGTGCAACTGTTGAAGCATTAGGCTTAAAGAAAGTAAACAAGACAGTTGAGTTGCCTGACAACGAAGCAGTTAGAGGAATGATCTGGCACGTAAGACACCTTGTTAAGGTCGAAGAAATCTAATATAGATTCGTGAATAAAGAACGCGGTAAGGGGAGAGTTATTTTAAATAACTCACTAGCCCCCTGCGGCGTTCTTTTTATATTTCACGAAAAGTTGTACATTATGATACTCATGATAATTCTGAGGGGTATTATAAGCATTATCATCCATTAAGAAGTTCAGGCAAAACATATCATTTTCATTCTTGGTATTTAGCAAATTAGGGGGGAAATAATGAAAAAAGAAAATTATTGTAAATGGAATGATGCTTCAATATCTGATATAGAATGGGAACAAATGATGGGGGAAACAGACTTTGAGTATCCAAAGGCTTTTTCATCTTTAGTTCATTTTATTAAGAGTTTGTCGGAAGAGGAAGAAAAGGTTTTTATAAATAAGATAGAAAAACTTGAAATGGAAAATGAAGAAGAAAGAAAAAAGCAATTATTAAACATGAAGAGTTATTTCATAAAAATTGGTGTCAGATGTATTGAAGATAAATATACAGTCAAAGAAATTAAGCAAAAGTGGATAAGTGAGTTTTGTTCATTACTTACAGAAGAAGAACAAAAAAGATGTCATATGAATCAATTTATGTGGCATGCTTTTAGTTATAAAATGGTTGAGCCGATTTTAAAGGGAAGGTTGGCGAAAGAGCAATTTGATAATGAAAAAAAGCCAGATGTATATATGTTTAGCGAAAACGGAAAGCAAGTGTACCATTTGTGTCTGCCGGAAAGATTTAAATGTTATATGTTACGGTTGATTTATTGCGAGGATGTGTATTTTGTTGATTCTGAATTTAGGTGGACATTTGTATTGCCACATGATTATGATTGTATATGGTTTGCTAAATAGCTAAAATATAGATTTAATAAAAATTTTACTGTACAAACGGGTGGTGTTTGTGGTAAAATATTGAACTGTAGCGAGGGCAATGGCAAGCGGAGCTTGCCGTTAGAAAAAAGCAAGAACAGCTTTTTTCCGAAGTTGTGAAGTTTGCCGTTAGAAAAAGCAAAAGCAGCTTTTTTTCGAAGTTGTGAAGCTTGCCGTTAGAAAAAGCAAAAGCAGCTTTTTTCCGAAGTTGTGAAGTTTGCCGTTAGAAAAAGGCAAGAGCAGCTTTTTTCCGAAGTTGTGAGGTTTGCCGTTTGCAAGAGCAAGAACAGCTTTTTTAACAGTGAGCGTTTTACATTTGCCCGTTAGTGATTTGTGTGGCTGTAGGGTACAGCCCGTAGTTTTAGGAGGTTAAATAATGAATTTATCAGAATTAAGTCCAGCAGCAGGTTCAAAACAGAGCGACAACTTTAGACGTGGTCGTGGTCATGGTTCAGGAAACGGAAAGACAGCAGGTAAGGGTCATAAAGGTCAGAAGGCTCGTTCTGGTGCTCCACGTCCTGGTTTTGAAGGTGGACAGATGCCACTTTACAGACGTATTCCAAAGAGAGGTTTTACAAATATCAACTCTAAGGAAATCGTTGCTATTAATGTTGACAAATTAGAGAAATTTGCAGATGGTGATGTAGTTACAGTTGAAGCATTACTTGAAACTGGTATTATCAGCAATCCTAAGGATGGCGTTAAGATACTTGGAAATGGAGAATTAACTAAGAAGCTTACAGTACAGGTAAACGCATTCAGCAAGAGTGCTGTTGAAAAGATTGAGGCTCTTGGTGGAAAAGCTGAGGTGATCTAAGGATGTTTGAAACAGTCCGTAATGCATTTAAGATCAAAGATTTAAGAAAGAAGCTTTTTTATACTTTCTTTGCTTTGATAGTTGTCCGTATTGGTTCACAGCTTCCAGTTCCGGGAGTTAAGTATGAGGCAATCAGGGAGATGTTCAATTCACAGAAATCACTTGATTTCTTTAACCAGTTGACAGGTGGTTCATTTGAGCAGATGTCAATATTTGCGTTGAACATTACACCATACATTACAGCTTCCATTATTATTCAGCTTCTTACGATTGCAATTCCACGCTTAGAGGAATTACACAAAGATGGTGAAGAAGGAAGAAAGAAACTCACAGAGTACACAAGATATGTGACAATAGGACTTTCAGTATTAGAAAGTGCTGCTATGGCTATCGGATTTGGTAACAGCGGATATCTTACTGACGATAAGATTACGTTCACATCAGTTTCAGTCATCATTGTATCATTGACAGCAGGTTCTGCTTTCTTAATGTGGTTAGGTGAGCAGATTACTGAAAAGGGTGTAGGAAACGGTATATCTATTATCCTTTTATACAACATCGTATCAAGACTGCCAAACGATATGGCAAATCTCTACGAGAAGTTTATAAAGGGTGCGACTACAGTAACAAATGGTTTATTGGGAGCTGTTATAATCTTAGCTGTCTTACTTGGAATGGTTGTATTTATCATTGTTCTTTCAGATGGTGAGAGAAGAATCAGCGTACAGTATTCAAAGAAGACACAGGGAAGAAAACTTGTAGGTGGACAATCTTCACATATTCCGCTTAAAGTAAACACAGCAGGTGTTATCCCGGTAATCTTTGCAGGTTCACTTTTTTCAATGCCTATTGTTATTGCAGGATTTGCAGGTATTCAGCCGGCATCAGGTGCAGGTGCTTCATTTGGACAGAAGATATTGAAGGTAATAAACCAGAACTCATGGTGCAACTTTGACAGCTTAGGCGAGTTCAAATACACAATTGGTCTTGTTGTTTATATAGTATTGCTTATATTCTTTGCATACTTCTATACTTCAATAACATTCAATCCACAGGAGATTGCGATGAACATGAAGAAACAGGGTGGTTTCATTCCCGGAATCAGACCTGGAAAGCCAACGACTGATTATCTTACAAAGATTCTTAACAGCATCATTTTCCTCGGTGCAATTGGATTATCATTCGTAGCAGTAGTACCTATTTTCTTCTCAGGTGCGTTTGGTGCAAATGTATCATTCGGTGGAACATCACTTATCATTATTGTAGGTGTTGTACTTGAGACATTGAAGCAGGTAGAATCGCAGATGTTAGTTCGTCATTATAGAGGATTCATCAGTGAGTAATGTTAGGTCTGTAAAGTAACAGAGTTGTTACTGATGCAAAGACATCGTACTTATAAATATAAAGTCATACATTCAGGTGATATACCGTCTGTTATACAGAGGGATGTTACCGTATGTGTGGCTTTTTCTTTTTTATTGTATAGGAAAATGCTCGTAATGTAGTGTGGCACCAACAAGAATTGCAAAGCAATTCTTGCAGGAGCAAAACGCTGGTTTTGCTCTTTTTTAAGTGAAAAAGTAGTGGATATTTTGCTATTAGGGTGTTAGAATGTTTTTACTAATAACAACCTAAAAAGAAAGGTAATACAAAAATGAAAAGAAATTGCTTTAAAAAAACAAATTTAAAACGATATATTGCACTTATTCTTGTATTTGCCTTGATGTTTCAGACAGGCATAAAATATACAAATGCAAATGAATCTCAAGAAACACAGGTGCACACTGCCTATAAGGTAAGGGATATGTATAATATGGCAATACCTATCAGGTTTGATGGTGAGGATGAGTATTTAAACGAGAAAGTAACAGAAACAAATGATATTACAAACATAGAACTCATTGATAATACATATAATAAGTCTGAATATTCTGTGCGTGAATATTACAGAGCGGTATCTAATCAGACATTAAATTTAAGAACGGTTTACCTTACAGAAAATGATAACAAATTTACATCTATAAAGCTTGATCACACCAGAGGATATTATTCACCAAAGACAGATGAAAATCCAGAGGGTTATACTACAGACAAAGAGTATAGAAGATTAGAACTTTTAAGGGATTGGAGTAATAAAGTACAGGAGGCAGTAGATAACGGTGCAAAATTAAAAAATATGGCTGGTGAGGAAATTGGCTTTGATAAGCTTGACTCAGACAACAACGGTTATATTGATGCCATTACCGTTTTGTTTACACCGACTGATGCAAAGTATGCAAGTTCCTGGGATGGAGGGACTATACCTCTATGGGCTTATCATACGATAAATAATCGTATCACTATTAAAACAGCTAAAGGGACATTGACAAGCAACAGATATAATCAGGCTCCAATTCAGAATGACCCGGTGAGTATTTATAAAGAAGCCGGAAGCGATATATATTTTGTAAATAATAAAACGCTTATTCATGAGATGGGACATATATTTGGTTTATTAGATCTTTATACAGCTTCGGGAAAAAGTGAACCGGTGTATTTTATGTCGGCTATGGCGAAAGCATTGTCTCCAGTCGTGCAGTTTATGACATCCCGTGAAAGAGAGGCTGTGGGATGGCTCGATGCAGATAATATTACACCTATTACAAAGGCAGGTGAATATACACTTCCGCCGACAAAGGATAAAAGACAGGATGGGACGGTGGCATATACATTGGAACTTCCTAATAATCATAAACTATATCTGGAGTATCGCTATGTGGACGATAGAGAAATAAACAGATTTGATTTAAATGCCCAAAATCGTAAAATATATAATTTACTTGGAAATTATGTGTCTGCAAATGGACTAAAGAAATCCGGACTTCTTGTTTGTGATTCTGATATGAGCGTTAAATTTCCTAAAAATGTAGGTGGTGCGAAACAGTTATCTGCAATAGGCGGACATTATGACACAAGAATTGATGCACCAATGTCAGTTGGAGAAGACATAACATACGGTGGATACAAAATATCCGTAACAGAGCTTACAAAAGAAAAAATAACATTTAATGTAAGTGGAAAGGAAATAGATGGTGAGCAACCGACAGAACAGCCTGAAAATAATGGGAAACCGACAGCAAACGGTGTTACATTATTAGCACCGTCAGAAGTTGGTGGAAGTCTTCAGATGACTGCCGCACGAGGAAGTCAGATTCAGTTCCTTGCACAGATAAACGGAAAGAAAATATCGGATGGAGACATAAAGTGGTATGTAAGCGGAGAAACAGCAGCGGACACAGAAATTGACTATGAGACAGGACTGCTTAAAATAGGGGCATTTGAATCACCGACAAGTGTGTTGAAAGTAGTTGGGAAGTCTGAAAAAAATGATGAAAAAACCATAACGATAAATGTAAATGTAAAACTTGGAACAAAGACATATTCGGTAACATATCTTCCTGGAAATGATGTGGTTGGAAGTGTTGAGTCAATAAGCAAATTACAAGATACATCACTGAACTTAAAAGCTGCATTATATACAAAAACAGGATATACTCAGACAGGCTGGTCGCTCAGTGAGGGTGGCGAAAAGACATATGATTTAAATGGTGAATATAAAGAAAACGAAGCTATTAAATTATATCCGTATTGGTCAAAATCAGAAAAACCAACGGAAACGGCGAGTGCGAAGCCAAGTCAGACAGAGAAACCAACGGAAACGGCGAGTGCAAAGCCAGGTCAGACAGAGAAACCAACGGAAACAGCAAGTGCGAAGCCAGGTCAGACAGAGAAACCAACGGAAACAGCGAGTGCAAAGCCAGGTCAGACAGAGAAACCAACGGAAACAGCGGGTGCGAAACCGGGTCAGACAGAGAAACCAACGGAAACAGCAAGTGCAAAGCCAAGTCAGACAGAGAAACCAACGGAAACAGCAAGTGCAAAGCCAGGTCAGACGGCAGAACCAACAGAAACAACAGAGCCGAATGAAACCACAACTCCAACGGTGTCTCCGAACAGTATGGTTAAACTGAACAAAACTTCAGTTGTACTGTATCTGCCGAAATATAAAACATTTACTTTGATAACTAAGGTAGACGGGAAATCGGTTAAAGCGAATTTCAAAAGCAGTAATCCGAAAATAGTAAAAGTTAATGCAGCAGGGAAACTTACGGCGGTAAAGTCCGGAAAAGCAGTAGTTAAAGTTACGGTTAATGGAAAGAAATTTATATGTAAGGTCACGGTGAAAAAAATATCACTTAAGATAAAACCGGTTAAGAGAACGCTTTATCTGAAAGGCAATAAGAGTATTCGTTTAAAAACGATAGTAACAGGTCCGTACAGGAAAGTCCGGTATAAAAGCAGTAATAAAAATATCGTAAAAGTGAACGGTAAAGGAAAAGTGACCGCAGTAAGAAAGGGAAAGGCAAAGATAACTGTTACGGCTAACGGAATAAAGAAAAAATGCAGGATAACCGTATTGTCAGTAAAACGAAAAAAGCATAAAGGATAGGTGAAATATATAAAAATGTGGAAAAATTCACATAAATATCAATTATTTTTGGCAGATAAGACAGATAAATTTTTAGGCATTGCTTTTAACAGGTTGTACGGAAATGAGGAAACAAAATGAACATAATAGAGATAAAAGATTTTGAAGCAAAAGAACTTGATATATATGCAAGATTGTCTGAGGGACAGCTTTTAAACAGAGCAAAGCCTGATAAGGGAATATTTATAGCGGAAAGTCCGAAAGTAATAGAGAGGGCACTTGATGCAGGATATGAGCCGATTTCATGTCTTATTGAGAAAAAACATATTGAGGGCGAGGGGAAAGTTGTATTAGAAAAGTGCGACAGGATATATCAAAACAGAAAAATATATTCAGATGCAGAAAAACAGGAAAATCTTGTTTTGAAAAACAACAGAGAAAATACGGTATCAGAAGAAAAATATGCCTTAAAAAGTACCGGATACAAAGAAAAAAATATACATGAATTCCCTGTATATACGGCAGAATTTGAGATTCTCACAAAACTCACGGGATTTAAACTAACGAGAGGAATGTTGTGTGCGATGCACCGCAGACAACTTCCGGCACTTGAAGAAATCTGCAAGGATGCAAGGCGGATAGCTGTTCTTGAAAATGTAATGAATCCGACAAATGTGGGGGCTATATTCCGCTCAGCGGCGGCACTCAATATAGATGCGGTAATACTGACAAACGGCAGCAGTAATCCTTTGTATCGCAGAGCTGCAAGAGTGAGCATGGGAACAGTCTTTCAGATACCGTGGACATTTGTAAATATATCAGATGATGACAATGGAGAGAGTTATATAAAAAGACTTCACAGCCTTGGATTTAAAACAGCGGCAATGGCACTTGATGATAATTCTGTAAGCATAGATGATAAAGATGTAGTATCAGAAGAAAAACTTGCGATAATTCTCGGAACGGAGGGTGACGGACTTTTACAGAGTACAATATCTGAGAGTGATTATACTGTCAGGATACCAATGTCACATGGAGTCGATTCGCTAAATGTTGCGGCGGCAAGTGCAGTAGTATTTTGGGCTGTTGCCCATTCACAAGTTTAACATAGCTGTCAGGAGGTGCTTTGCAAACAAAAAATTTGTATTGAAATAACTGACAATTTAGGATAGAATATATATTGAGCGTTCTTTGAATAAAAATTTTATGTTCAGAGATGATAACAGTTGATAGCAATAAAATTGATGCAAAGTAACATAACTGTTACGATGTGAAATACACGATATGTGTATAGTATGGCAAATTTAATATCATTCATGCAGTATAAAACACATGAATGTAAAAAACTGATTTTTTGAGAGGAGAACAAAATATGAAGATTATTATGTTAGGTGCACCTGGAGCAGGTAAAGGAACACACGCAAAGAAGATTACTGAAAAATTTGGTATTCCGGCTATTTCTACAGGAGATATTTTTAGAGAAAATATCAAAAACGGTACGGAGCTTGGAAAGAAAGCTAAAGAGTATATGGATGCAGGAAATCTTGTACCGGATGAACTTGTATGTGACCTTGTTGTAGACCGCCTCAAACAGGATGATTGCAAAAATGGATATATTCTTGACGGATTTCCAAGAACAATTCCTCAGGCAGAAGCACTTACAGCGGCACTTGCAAAGGATGACGATGCCATCGATTATGCACTTGAGATTTTCATCGAGGATCAGGCTATCATAGACAGAATGAGCGGAAGAAGAGTCTGTAAGTCTTGTGGAGCAACATATCATGTAGTAAATATTCCTCCAAAAACAGAGGGAGTATGTGATGAGTGCGATGGCGAGCTTATTGTAAGAGATGATGACGCTCCGGAGACTGTTAAAAAGAGACTTGATGTATATCATGAGCAGACAGCTCCACTTATTGATTACTATAAGAAACAGGGAATCTTAAAAGTTATTGACGGTTCAAAGGGACTTGATACCTGTTTTGAGGAGATTTGCGGAATTCTTGAGGGATGATTTTAGAAAAACTAAAATCCCCATAAAATGATGCATGGGTTCAAAAGGTATTTTGATATGAGTTTATACCTCGGATTGATGTATTTTTATCTGGTTTTGAACCGTGCATCATATAAAATAAAGAATTGTAGTATTTATAGCATAACGGACACTATATGTGCATGATATAAATTGTCTCAATATCAAAAAAATAAAGAAAGAAGGCACATTAACATTATGGCAGTAACAATTAAATCAGAACATGAAATTGAATTGATGCGTGAGGCAGGAAGGATTCTTGCGATAGTTCATGACGAACTTGCAAAGATTATCCGTCCGGGTGTAAGTACATTTGAGATTAACAGAAAATGTGAAGAAATCATAAGAAGTTATGACTGTATCCCATCATTCCTTAATTATCAGGGATTTCCGGCATCTGTGTGTACATCAATAAATGAGCAGGTAGTACATGGAATTCCGGATAAGAAAAACATTCTTAAAGACGGAGACATCATCAGTCTTGATACGGGTGTTATTTACAAGGGTTATCAGTCTGATGCGGCGCGTACTCATGCAGTAGGTGAGATTTCACCTGAGGATCAGAAACTGATTGATGTTACAAAGCAGAGTTTCTTTGAGGGAATGAAGATGGCGAAAGCCGGAAATCATCTCTATGATATTTCAAAGGCAATTCAGAATTATGCTGAGTCAAACGGTTTCTCAGTAGTAAGAGAGATGGTAGGTCACGGCATAGGAAAAGAGATGCACGAAGAACCACAGATACCAAACTTTAAACCAATCGGCAGAGGAATGAAGCTTCGTGCCGGCATGACATTTGCAGTTGAGCCTATGATAAACAGAGGAAAGAAAGAAATCTGGATACTTGACGATGGCTGGACTTGTGTCACAAGGGACGGTATGAATTCAGCACATTATGAAAATACACTTCTTATAACAGAAGGAGAGCCGGAACTTTTATCATACAATAAGGATCTGGTATAAGATTTGAAGTTATAAATAGGGTCAGGCAGCGATGCAGAAAACATCATGTCACTGTTTAGAATATAATAAAACAGCGGCAGGTAACCGATACAGCATATGTTAAGGTTCGTATCATTGTCTGACTTAAAATAAGTAAAAAAATTGCCGATTATTTTATAGGCAGGTTATAGAAAATGTTTACTGTTTGATGATGGATTTAATATTTGCCATAAACAGTAACAATAAATGATTTATCAAGACGGAGGTTATTTATGTCTAAAGAAGATGTTATTGAAATTGAAGGAATTGTAGTTGAGAAGCTTCCAAATGCCATGTTTAAGGTAGAACTTGAAAATGGTCATCAGGTGCTTGCACATATCAGCGGAAAGCTCAGAAAGAACTTTATCCGTATATTGCCGGGAGATAAGGTTACAATGGAAATGTCACCATATGACCTTACAAAGGGACGCATCACATGGAGAGATAAATAAGATTAGGGTGAAAGGCAAATCATGGTGGTTTGTCTTTTTGTTTATTTTGCTTAGATGTTTGCAAACATCTAAGTATGAAAATATATAATTAGTTATGCAAATAAAAAAGTACGAAAATAAACAATAGGAGAACACAAATGTTAAAAAGAAAAAGAAAACTGATAGCGATGCTTCTGGCTCTTGCGGTTATGCTTGGTGGTTTACAGCAGACTGCAATGTCAGGTGCAAAGGCACAGGCAGCAGTTAAAGTACAGACGGTGGTGAATAATAAAGTAACCGTTAGGGCACAGAATGCAGATGGCAAAAATACAGTTAAAAAAAGCAACAAAGCTAAAGCCAAATTAAAAGGTGACAGCATTTCAGAACCGGCAGATGTTACAACCGGCTCAGCTATTTATGATGATACATTGCCGACAATGGATGTTTCCATAAAGCAGGGTGGCTCAAAACAGATAAAATTAAAATGGAATTCATATGAGGGTGCAGCGTATTATACCGTATTTTATGTAAAAGGAAGTTTTCATCAGACTCCTGATAATTCGGGTAATACATCCGAAAGCACAAATGATGGAAAAACAGAAAATCTTTTACAGAAAACTTTATACAATGAAACAGAGTTTACACTTAATGTCAGCAGAGGTGAGAATTATTCATTCTGCGTTGTTGCATATTCGGGTGAGGATGTTGCTCTTGCAAGGACAGACAGACTTACAAGCTGTATTCCTAAAAAGAACAGTGTCAGCTTTACAAGGCTTAGTTCAAGAAGAGTAAAGTTAAGCTGGAATAAATCAAAAGGTGCAGAAAAATACATTATATATAAGAAGGTAAACAATAATAAATACAAAAAACTTGCTGAGACAAAAAAGTTAAGATATAACGATGGAAAAGTCAGGGCAGGTAAAAGGTATAAATATTATATAACTGCCGTAGGCATTTATAATAATGAAACATTCAAGACAGAGTCTAATGCAAAAAGTTTTGTAATTGCAAATTTTGTAAGCATGGGTCACCAGAAATACAGTTATCATGAGATGAGCGGTGATCTTAAACAGCTTGCAAATACATATTCTGACTATGTAAAAGTAAAGGTAATCGGAAAATCAAATGACAAGAGAAATATCTATGATGTTGTGGTAGGCAATCCAAAGGCAAAGAAAACAATGCTTGTCGTAAGTTCGATACACGCAAGGGAGTATATGACGGCACAGCTTTGCATGGCTCAGATAGAACATTATCTCAAAAATTATAACGGTCGTGTGAAAGGTGTCAGATTAAAGAGCACATTAAACAAGATTGCGATACACTATATACCGATGACAAATCCTGACGGTGTGACAATATCACAGTTTGGTATATCAAAAATAAGAGACAGCAAACTCCGTAAGGCACTTTACAGGATGCCGGGTGCAAAAAGTACATCTTCATGGGAAGCAAATGCAAGAGGTGTAGACCTCAACAGAAATTATAAATACAACTATCATGCAAAATACGGCGGCAGGCGTGGCAGTTCAGGATATTCAGGACCATATGCGGAGAGTGAGCCTGAGACAAAAGCAGTTGTAAAACTGATAAATACATTAAAGAAGAATACAAAATTAAAAGGCACGGTAAATTATCACGCAATGGGTTCTATAGCATTTGGAAGTGTCAGGAGAGGAATTAAAAAAACTACAAAAAAGATTACAATAAAAATGTATAACCTTGCCAGAAAAATTACGGGGTATGCGAGCAGTGCCAGCTATGAAAGAGGAGGAAAAAGTGTTGGTGCACTGAGAGAGTACACAATGTATAACATGAAAGTGCCGAGTATCACCCTTGAGATAGGTGTCGGCGGCTGTCCGCTCCCAAGCTCACAGTTTGGTTCAGTGTGGAGAAGAAATTACAGTCTTGTGATAAGGGAAGCGAGACTGCTGGGATGAGGATAGAGTTTTATAAAAAATGATAGATAAATCCGCAACTATATTTAATGAATAGTTGCGGTTTATAAAGAATGATGATATATTGTAGATATATTTTATGTGATGAGGAAAAAGGGTTTATGAATCAAAGAGATAAAATAGAACGGGTAAAAGAATTTAGATTAATTGATGATGTATTTTTTGAAGTGTTTGCAAGCGATATTCCAGCGTGTCAAGAAATATTAAGAGTAATTCTTGAAGATACGGAATTAATTGTTAATGATGTTATTGTCCAAAGCAGCGAAAGAAATCTGTATGGTCGTTCGGTAAGACTTGATGCATTATGCACGCTTGGTGATGGTTCTTTATGCAATATAGAAATTCAACGTGCAGATAATGATAATCATTTGAAACGAGCAAGATTTAATGCAGCAAGTATTACAGTTAAGGAATCTGAGATAGGAACAAATTTTGAGAAAGTCAAAGATGTGTATATTGTTTATATATCAGAAAAGGACTTTTTTAAGGGAGGACTTACCACTTATCACATAGATAAGATTATTCGTGAAAATGGTATATGTGTGGATGATGGACTACATGAGATTTTTGTTAATACATCTGTAAACGATGGCAGTAACATTGCAGAGTTAATGCAGTGTTTTACTCAGAAAAATCTTAACAATCCAAAATTTAAAGCAGTTACCAAAAGGTTTAAGGAATTAAAAGAGACGGAGGGAGGTCTGGCAGCTATGTGTAAATTAATTGACGATATTGTTAGAGAAGAAAATGAAAAAGTTCTTAAAGAAGAACGAAAAAGAGCACTTAAGGAAGAACGGAATAAAAATATTAAGCGTATAATAAAAATGATTAGAAATGGTTATTCAAAAGAAGATATTTTGAATCTTGATTATACTGAAGATGAATATGAAGAGGCAGAAAAAACACTGTAGTAGATGTAACAGTTCAGCCTTCCATTTATTACATTCATAAACCTGCCAGCAAACTGTCAGTCGCTGCTACGCAGCTTATGTTTACTTCATATAATAAATGAAAGGCTATTCTACCATAAAAATATAATCAGCAATACAATGAGTAAGCTCAGATATTACCGATTATATTTTTATGGCTGAACTGTTACTAATAGACTGCTGAGTTATGAATTTGCTTAGTGCATTGTTTAGAAAATTATGGTAGTTTATATAAAGAGTGTTTATTGGGAAGTTGAAGATTATTACAAAATGAAAAGCTTAGCTGTTACCAAAATAAACATAAATAATAATAAAAAACGAAGATAAAAAAATCAAAAAAAGTGCTTGCATCCAATGAAAATATATGGTAAAATAGCAAATGGACTTTATGAAAGGAGGTTATTGCTGTGAAAGTTAGATCTTCAGTAAAACCAATTTGCGAAAAATGTAAGGTCATCAAAAGAAAGGGTAAAGTCAGAATTATCTGCGAAAACCCTAGACACAAACAGAGACAGGGCTAATTAGTTGACGGAAACCAAAGCAGTATTACTTTGGCTTTTCTGTTGTTATAATATAGAACTTGCTTTCTGTTCGTTATGATACTATATGTATCATGATATTGTAGACAGGCTGATTACCTGTTTCAGCGGAAGGTTGTGTCATTTCAATTGGAGCTGGTCTTATCAACGGCAGATTGATGACTGCGGCGTAGTACCGGCTGCCATTTCGCAGGCAGCTCGACATTTGTTCACCATAGTGGTGTCCGAAAAGGAATCGTCTATGCAATAGGATTACAATTTAAAGCGGCTGACAGTGCAAATGCACTGTAATCAATTTTAACTAACAATCTAGAAAATTAACGGAGGTGTAAAGTACACATGGCTCGTATTAGTGGTGTAGATTTACCAAGAGAGAAACGTGTTGAGATCGGACTTACCTATATTTATGGTATTGGTAGAGTAAGCTCAAATCGTATTTTAGCAGAAGCTAATGTCAATCCTGACACACGTGTTAAGGATCTTACTGATGACGAAGTAAAGCGCATTAGCAGTGTGATCGATGAGTCACAGACAGTTGAAGGTGATCTTCGTAGAGAAATCGCTATGAACATCAAGAGACTTCAGGAAATTGGATGCTATAGAGGCATTCGTCACAGAAAAGGTCTTCCGGTTCGTGGACAGAAGACAAAGACAAACGCTAGAACTCGTAAAGGTCCAAAGCGTACTGTCGCAAATAAGAAGAAATAATATAGATAATATGTACAAATTCTAGTAGGAGGGTTTGACAATGGCTAAACAGGTAGCAAAAAAGGCAAGTAAGAAGCGTGTCAAGAAGAATGTCGGACATGGACAGGCACACATTCAGTCTTCCTTTAATAATACAATCGTTACGCTCACAGACGCTGAAGGAAATGCAATTTCTTGGGCAAGTGCAGGCGGATTAGGATTCAGAGGTTCAAAGAAGTCTACACCTTATGCAGCACAGATGGCTGCTGAGACTGCAGCAAAGGCAGCAGTACCTCATGGTTTAACTTCTGTAGATGTTATGGTAAAAGGACCAGGTTCTGGTCGTGAAGCAGCAATTCGTGCATTACAGGCTTGTGGAATCGATGTAACAAGCATCAGAGATGTAACACCTGTACCACATAACGGATGCCGCCCACCAAAGCGTCGTCGTGTATGATTTTTGTGGAATATACCACAGGATTTTAAGAACGGTCTGCCTACAGTGGCAGATATAAAGATGAATAATTATTTGTGTATTATTATATAGGAGGAAATAAACATGGCAAGAGATATGACTCCAGTACTCAAGAGATGTAGAAGTCTTGGAATTGACCCTACATTCCTTGGTCTTGATAAGAAGTCTAATAGAAATGCTAGAGCTGGTAGAAAGCAGAGCGAGTATGGTCTTCAGCTCAAAGAGAAGCAGAAAGCAAAGTTCATTTATGGTGTTTTAGAGAAGCCTTTCAGAAATAACTTTGCAAGAGCTCAGAAATTAAAATACGGTACAACTGGTGAAAACCTTATGATTATTCTTGAGCTTCGTCTCGACAATGTACTTTTCAGAATGGGTTATGGTCGTACAAGAAAAGAGTCAAGACAGATTATCGATCACAAGCATGTACTTGTAAACGGCAAGTGCGTAAACATCCCTTCATACGAAGTAAAGCCGGGTGATGTTATCGAAATCAAAGAGAAGCACAAAGGTGCTCAGAGATATAAGGATATCCTTGAAGTAACAGACGGAAGAATCGTTCCGGAGTGGCTTGAAGCAGACCATGAAAAACTTTCAGGAGTTGTTAAGGAAATTCCTACAAGAGAGCAGATTGATGTTCCTGTAAATGAAGTGCTTATCGTCGAGTTATATTCTAAGTAATATTAACTGGCAGCAAAGCATAACACCCAAAAGGAGGTACTTAGAGTGCTTGATTTTAAAGAACCAAATATTGAGATAGCTGAGATTTCAGAAGATAAAAGATATGGACGGTTTGTAGTTGAACCTCTGGAAAGAGGATATGGTACAACTTTGGGTAATTCTCTTAGAAGAATTATGCTTTCATCATTGCCGGGTACAGCCGTTAGTCATATTAAAATTGACGGCGTGGTTCATGAATTCGCTGCAATTCCGGGAGTAAAGGAAGATGTTACTGAGATCATTATGAACATCAAGAGTCTTGCTATCAAAAACAACAGTGAGACAAATGAGACAAAGACAGCTTATATCGAAGCGTCAGGTGAGTGCGTGGTAACAGCGGCAGATATTCGGGTAGATCAGGATATCGAGATTATGAATCCGGATCAGGTTATAGCTACGCTTAGTGGCGGACCTGATTGCAAATTATATATCGAGATGACAATTGTAAATGGTCGTGGTTACATCAGCTCTGATAAAAATAAAAGAGAAGATTTACCTATCAATGTAATTGCAATTGATTCTATCTTTACACCGGTAGAGAGAGTAAACATCAAGATTGAGAATACTCGTGTTGGTCAGATAACTGATTACGATAAGTTAACAATAGAAGTATATACAAATGGTACTATTGAGCCTACAGACGCTGTAAGTCTTGCAGCAAAGGTTCAGAGCGATCATTTAAAATCATTCATCAACCTTTCAGATAAGACATCTAATATTCAGGTTATTGCCGAGAAACCGGACAATACTGAAGATAAGGTGAAGGAAATGAACATTGATGAGCTTGAACTTTCAGTTCGTTCATACAACTGTTTAAAGAGAGCCGGTATCAATACTGTCGGTGAACTTTGCAACCGCACATCTGAGGACATGATGAAAGTTAGAAACCTTGGACGTAAGTCATTAGAAGAAGTTATAGCTAAATTGAAAGAGTTAAACCTTTCATTTAACTTAAGCGAAGATTAATTAGGAGGTAAGCACACATGGCAGGCTATAGAAAACTTGGAAGAACTTCCAGTCAGAGAAAAGCATTGCTTCGTAATCAGGTAACAGATTTGTTATACTATGGCAAGATTGTTACGACGGAAGCTAAGGCAAAAGAAATCCGTAAGATTGCAGAAGGTATCATTGCTTTAGGCGTAAAAGAGTGCAATAATTTTGATACAGTGAAAGTTACTGCTAAGGTAGCTCGTAAAGATAAAGATGGAAAGAGAGTTAAAGAAGTTGTAGACGGTAAGAAAGTTACAGTTTATGACGAAGTAGAGAGGGAGATTAAGAAAGATCAGCCTTCAAGACTTCATGCAAGAAGACAGATGCAGAAAACTCTTTTCACAGTTACAGAAGTTCCTACTGACAAGCAGAGCCGCAGAAAAGATACAAAGAAAGTTGATGTTGTATCTAAGGTTCTCGATGATATCGCACCAAAGTACACAGACCGCAACGGTGGTTATACACGTATCGTAAAGATTGGTCAGCGTAAAGGTGACGCAGCTATGGAAGTACTTATTGAGTTAGTATAATTCAAATAAGAAAATATAAAATAGGGCTATCACATATGTGGTAGCCTGTTTTGATATATGAAAATTGGCAAATCGAAAGTTGGTGACAGCATGGAAAATATGATAGAAGCAAAAGGTCTTGTGCACGAGTATTCAAGGCGTGATGAAAATGGAGAAATAACCGAGATAAAAAGGGCACTTGACGGTGTTGACATCCAAGTGAAAGCAGGAGATTTTATCGCAGTGCTTGGAGCAAACGGCTCAGGAAAATCCACTTTTGCGAAACATCTCAATGCACTTCTTATTCCAACAGAGGGAACATTGTTTGTAAATGGAATGGACACCTCTGATTATAACAATGACCTAAAGATAAGACAGACTGCAGGAATGGTCTTTCAAAATCCCGATAATCAGATAATATCAAATGTGGTTGAGGAAGATGTGGGATTTGGTCCTGAAAATGTCGGAGTGCCAACAGAAGAAATATGGCAGAGAGTAGAAAAAAGCCTAAAGACAGTAGGGATGTATTCATATAGAAAATCTTCACCAAATCATTTGTCAGGCGGTCAGAAACAAAGGATTGCAATAGCAGGTATAATGGCAATGAAACCAAAGTGCATCATACTTGATGAGCCAACGGCAATGCTTGACCCGGTAGGCCGCAAGATGGTAATAGATACAATAACCGAACTTAACAAAAAAGAGGGGATAACGGTCATACTCATAACGCATTACATGGAGGAAGTAGTCGGAGCAGATTATGTGTATGTAATGTCAGACGGAAAAGTTCAGATGCAGGGAAAACCGAGACAGATATTTGCAAATGCGGAGGAACTTGAGCAGTACAGGCTTACGATACCTGAGATAACAAAGATAGCACTTGAATTAAATAAAAAGGGTATGAATATACCAAAGGATATTTTGAGTGCGGAGGAGCTTGTGGATTATTTGAATAGGTTGTGATGATTTTGCAATGACAGCAATAATAACACAGGTACGCTCCCGCTATGCTGTCTCCGTAGCAGTACATAAATGGTGAAAAGACCACCATTAAGTACTGACGGATACAGAATACCTGTTAATATTATTTGCTGTCATTGCAAAATCTATTAACGGTATCGGGAAAAGAAAGATTGATGTTGATATTTTTATGATAGATTATGAAATAGTAATTCATTTAGACAATATATTTTATTTTTAATAAGTATATTGTATGATATATTTATTGTATGTGAAATAGTATATAATTTTTTATATATTAATATTGTAAATGTGTATCATATGTTGGTTTGGAGGCTCATATGGGAATTAGACTTGAAAATGTTGATTATGTATATGCCGCAGGGACTGCTGAGGAGAAGAAGGCTCTGGATGATATAAATTTAAAAATAAATGATGGTGAGTTTATCGGGCTTGTCGGTCATACGGGTTCGGGCAAATCGACTTTGACACAGCTTTTAAATGGTCTTGAAAAGGCAACATCGGGAAATATTTATTATGAAGAGAAGAATATTTATGATAAAGGCTTTTCGATGAAAGAGCTTAGAGGAAATGTCGGTCTTGTGTTTCAGTATCCGGAGCACCAGTTGTTTGAGGTATCTGTTATAGAGGATGTGAAGTTTGGACCGAAAAACTTAGGGCTTGATAATCTTGAAGTTGAGATGAGGTCTTTCGAGGCTCTTAAAATGGTCGGCATAGGTGATGACCTTTTTGATGCGTCGCCGTTTGCACTGTCGGGAGGACAAAAAAGGCGTGTTGCGATAGCGGGTGTGCTGGCGATGAAACCAAAGATACTCATACTCGATGAACCGATGGCAGGTCTTGACCCGGCAGGCAGGGACGAGATACTTGAGCTTCTCGCAAAACTTCACCGTGAAAACGATATGACGATACTACTTGTGTCCCACAGCATGGATGATGTGGCAAAATATGTTGACAGAATGATTGTAATGAATGACGGAAAGATAGTTCTTGACGGCGAACCCAGAAAAGTGTTTAAATATCAGAGGGAACTTGAAGAAATCGGATTGGGCGTGCCGCAGGCAACAAATGTCATACACAAACTCAATGCACTTGGAGCAGGGATAGAACAGGAATGTATAACACCGAAAGAAGCGGCAGATGCTATTTTTAATAAATATATGAAAGGGAACAAATGATTAGAGATATTACCATTGGACAATATTATGCGACAGATTCAGTAATACACAGGCTTGACCCAAGAGTAAAAGTGGTTGGAACATTAGCATATCTAATATCATTATTCTGCTTTAATAAATTTAGCGGATATATAATCGCAGCATTATTTTTTGCAATACTTGTAAAAATATCCCATGTGCCATTTAAGTTCATGGTAAAAGGTCTTAAGCCTATAATGTTCATGCTTATATTTACGGCGGCGTTAAACCTGTTCTGGACACCCGGAGAGGTAGTGCTTGTAAAAGCGTGGGTATTTACTATTACGCTTGAAGGTGTCAAACGCTCAGTGTTTATGGCACTCAGACTTACATTTCTTATCATAGGTTCATCACTTATGACACTCACAACAACACCAAATCAGCTCACGGATGCACTTGAAAAACTTTTAAAACCGTTGAATAAGATAAAAGTACCAGTACATGAGATTGCAATGATGATGTCGATAGCTCTCAGATTTATACCGATACTTGTCGATGAGACGGACAAGATAATGAAAGCACAGATGGCGAGAGGAGCAGACTTTGAGTCGGGCAATGTCATTCAGAGGATAAAAGCAATGCTTCCAATCCTCATACCGCTTTTCATATCAGCGGCAAGGAGAGCGAATGACCTTGCACTTGCGATGGATGCGAGATGTTATCACGGCGGAGAGGGCAGAACAAGAATGAAACAGCTCCATATGAGCATAGTCGACCTCTACGGCTCGATATTCTGCGTGCTGTTCCTTGCAGGCGTTATTGTCATAAATATAGTCGTTTAGGAGGGGTATTATGAGCAGTGTTTTTAAAGATATGGATCAGGACGACAGACTTGATGCTTTGGAAAGAAAAGTCAAGAAACTTGAGAGAAATGCAAATGGGGGAAGTAAAATGTCAGGCATTATAAAAGAACTTATCGGCAGAGAATGTACCATTGACGGCGATGGGATTTATGGCCATAGCTGTACTATTCTTGACGCAGACGACGAATGGGTAAAGCTTATCGTCCACGAAAAGAAAAGCGACAGCACCATGATAGTAAGACTTGACAATATAGATTCCATAACACTCGACTAAAGAAACGGGATATGCTCATGACGAATTTTAAGATAATACTTGCCTACAACGGCACAGCTTATCATGGGTGGCAAAGGCAGAACAATGCCCTTGCCGTTCAGCAGGTGCTTGAAGAAGCTATCCTCTCGCTG